>OJEW01000036.1_pt1 | contig 80166 bp, 89 predicted proteins | sample 1593861 | NCBI WGS metagenome assembly OJEW01 (sample SAMN05416806, study PRJEB24817) | seawater metagenome | isolation source: Sea water | place: Canada:Atlantic | collected 2013-11
GGCGGCGAATAATACGCTTATCCACAGCCCCGTCAACTGCTTTCTGGAAATAAACTATAAAAGATCTAAATTAGTTTGAAACAGTCCTTTTATGATCAAAAACCAATCGAAATCAGTCCAAATTCCAAACTGAAACTTTAGACTAGCTGGGATTTGAAGATATTCAAGAGATCCGATATCGATATATGAACGGATTAATACTTCGCTATAAACTCTTCGTTATAAAGTTATTTCCATATACTCATGACTCACGCCTCGACCGAACTTACCACTCAACCTACCAACCTTTTTATTCTTAACGACAAACCCTAATTTTTCATAAAGAACTTTGGCCCTGGGATTTGTTTCTGCAACATTTAGACTAACCACTGCACTCCCCCTCTCTTTTTCTTGCGTAAGGAAGCTCTTAATCAGTTGAGCACCAATACCAGCACCCCGCTGCTCAAGACTCACTGCGAGATTGTGCAAGCAAACAACGTCCTTTACAGGAGGCGCTACAATTGCCTCAAAACGCAAGCCTCTCACAAGAACACCAATACCCTTATAAAAACCGTAGTAGCCAAATATCTGCTTGATCGCAGCCATTGTATACTTGAGATTATCTTTCGCTATTCGTCGACCAACCAACGCAATAATACAACCTCCCTCAATTACAACCTGATGATCTTTATACCCAAACTCACCATCACCACAACAAAAGGCATGATGTAAAAAATCTACCGCTTGCTCTTCATAATCTACAGAGAATACATATCGAAAAGATTCTGGGCCCGAGCTATACATTAACGGAACAACCTCAGCCACATCTGACGCTTTACACTTTCTTATTTCAATGGTCACAAGAAGCACTCTTTTTATTATTTTGCACTTACGATACCACAAGCAAAAAAGGCGCTAACTGAAAACAGTTAGCGCCTTTCTTTAAATCAAATAATCAATCAGAGATTAAGCGTCTTGCTCAACACCCTTCATGGTCAACTTGATACGACCCTTAGGATCAACGTCTAGAACGTTAACATTGATCTCTTGGCCTTCTTTCAAGTAATCAGCAACGTTTTCTACACGCTCTTCAGAAATCTGAGAGATGTGAACCAAACCGTCTTTACCTGGGATAATATTAACGAAAGCACCGAAATCGGCTAGCTTCATAACTTTACCACGGTAGATCTTGCCAACTTCAGCTTCAGCAGTGATGCCTTCGATCATTGCTTTAGCTGCATCAGATGCTTCTTTACCAGCGGCGAAAATCTTGATGTTACCAGTATCATCGATATCGATGTCTGCGCCAGTCTGTTCAGTGATTGAACGGATAGTCGCGCCACCTTTACCAATTACGTCACGGATCTTGTCTGGATCGATTTTGATCGTGCTCATAGTAGGAGCATTATCAGCCATCTCTGCAGCAGGAGTCGCGATGCACTTATTCATTTCTGCAAGAATAGTCATACGTGCAGTGTTTGCTTTCTGCAGTGCGATATCCATGATCTCTTCAGTGATACCCTGAATCTTGATATCCATCTGCAAAGCAGTAATACCTTGATCAGTACCGGCTACTTTAAAGTCCATATCGCCCAAGTGATCTTCATCACCCAGAATATCAGTCAATACAGCAAAACCGTTGTCTTCTTTGATAAGACCCATTGCAATACCTGCAACTGGAGCTTTCATTGGTACGCCTGCCGCCATCAATGCCATAGAAGCACCACAAACAGAAGCCATAGAAGAAGAACCGTTTGATTCTGTAATTTCAGAAACAACACGGATTGAGTAAGGGAAATCTTCGTGCTTAGGCATCATTGCTTGGATACCACGACGTGCTAGACGACCGTGACCAATCTCGCGACGACCAACACCCCCCATACGACCTGCTTCACCTACAGAATATGGAGGGAAGTTGTACTGGAACATAAATGGATCTTCAACACGGCCGAATAAAGTATCAACCATCTGAGCATCACGGCCAGAACCTAGAGTCGCGGCAACGATTGCTTGAGTTTCACCACGAGTGAACAAAGCAGAACCGTGAACGTTATCTAGAACGCCCGTTTCAACAGTAATCGCACGAACAGTATCGTTATCACGACCATCGATGCGAGGCTCACCAGCAACACTGCGCTGACGAACGATATTCTTTTGGATCTTAGCAATCATGCCAGCAACGTCATCTGCAGAAGGCTTGCCTTCTTCTTCACCACAAAGGGCTTCAACAGCAGCAGCGCGAGCAGCATCAATTTTGCCATAACGCTCCATCTTATCAGTCGTAAGGTATGCATCACCAATTGCTGCGGCGGCTTGAGCTGTAACAGCATCAAACAAAGCGGTATCAACTTCAGGTGCAGTCCACTCCCAAGCAGGGGTATTAACTGTTGCAGCGAAATCAGCAACCGCATCAACAACACACTGGAATTCTTGGTGAGCGAATAAAACAGCACCCAACATTTCATCTTCAGTCAGTTCATCTGCTTCAGATTCAACCATCAATACAGCGTCCTTAGTACCAGCAACAACCATATCCAACAATGAAGTTTCTAATACTTCATAGCTTGGGTTTAATACGTAGCCTTTCTCTTCGTCAAAAGCAACGCGTGCTGCGCCGATTGGACCACTAAAAGGAATACCAGAAATAGAGATGGCGGCAGAAGTACCGATCATAGCTGCGATATCTGGATCAACGTTCTTGTCTGCAGAAATAACAGTACAAACAACCTGAACTTCGCTCATGTAACCCTTAGGGAATAATGGACGAATCGGACGGTCAATAAGACGTGACGTTAGTGTTTCTTTTTCAGAAGGACGACCTTCACGCTTTAGGTAACCACCAGGGATACGGCCTGCAGCATAAGTCTTTTCGATGTAGTGAACAGACAACGGGAAGAAGTCTTGTCCTGGCTTAGTCGATTTAGCACCAACCACTGTGGTCAATACTTGAGTTTTGCCAATAGTAACTAAAACAGCACCAGAAGCCTGACGTGCAATACGACCAGTTTCTAGGGTTACAGTATCTTCACCAAACTGGAATGTTTTGGTAATCGCTGTAGGGATATTGCTCATTCTTTAAATCCTTAAAATGACTGCTCTGTTAGCACTTCTAAGCATTGGCCCTTTTCGCATAGGTTTCCTTGCTATAGAAAGGAAGCTGAAAGGCAAATGGTTAGAAGTAGCTAAGAACTGACAGTACAGTGTTAATAATAAAATTTTCAGATAAAAAAATAGAAGCCCTATAAATAGGGCTTCTATCAAAGGCTACATCTTAACGACGTAGACCTAAACGCTTGATCAAAGAAGTGTAACGAGTTGCGTCTTTACCCTTCAAGTAATCCAACAACTTACGACGCTGGTTTACCATGCGAATCAAACCACGACGAGAGTGGTGATCTTTATGATTCACTTTAAAGTGATCCTGTAAACCAACAATGTTGTGAGTCAACAAAGCAACTTGGACTTCTGGTGAACCAGTATCGCCTTCAGCAGTTTGGTATTCAGCAACGATTGCCGCTTTATTTTCAGCAGTTAATGCCATGATCATTTCTCCATAATATGCGGTTAAGTTGGCCACACATCGCTACCGTGCATATTAACAGTAGGATGCTGCACTCATTTTGATCGGAATCAAAACAAACACTAGCCAGAAATTGTTCAGGCTCATTAACCACTGTGACTATTCTTCTGGAAGAGTCACCTGGAAAACGCGCCTTGGTATCAATGTACCGTTGTCAGTAATATCACCAACGCCGACAAAGACCACCCCATCAGGGCTATTAACCCATAATTGTACTTGAGGCGTCAGCGGGAAGCTAGTTTTGACTCTCTGCCCATGTAAAATTTTGTGCCCTTCCGCCAAGGTCAGCTCAATTTTTGGCCAGTCAGGAATGGCTTCAGAAGAGTGTATCAACATCTCATCCATCACGTTATGACGCTCAGACACTTGGGGATAATCATCTTCAAGATCTAAAAGTGTTTGGTAATCAATCATTTGCGCTTCTGAAAACGGCCCAGCCTCATTACGATGCAACATACTCACGTAAGCACCGCAGCCAACTTCATTACCAATATCTTCGACCAAACTGCGAATATAAGTCCCTTTAGAACAAACCACCTCTAAATCGATTTCACCCAATTCTTTACGTATTGCCAAGAGTTTTAAAGAATGAATCGTGACTTCTCGCTGCTTTAACGCTTTTAAATCTAACTCAACCCCCTTGCGCGCCAACTCATACAAAGGGCGACCTTCGTGCTTGAGCGCTGAATACATCGGAGGGACTTGAGTGATTAAACCGCGAAAGTTTTTCAGAATTGTTTCAATCGATTCAGAATCAAACTCAGGAATCGGTGCCGTTGCAACAACTTCACCATCTTGATCACCGGTAGAGCGTATCTCACCTAACTTGCAGGTGGTAATATAACCCTTGGTCGAATCGAGCAGTATTTGTGAAAACTTAGTCGCATCACCAAAACATAATGGCAGAACACCGGAAGCCATTGGATCTAAAGCACCCGTATGACCCGCTTTCTTAGCACCTAACAACCATTTTATTTTTTGCAGAACTTGATTTGAAGAAAGGCCCAATGGTTTATTGAGCACAATAATACCGCTGATATCACGGCCTTTTTTAATACGAGCCATTTTTTGCTTAATTACTCGCTATCGTCAGGTTTATTGCCCGAACGAGCATTATCTTCAGCAACTACTTTATTGATTAAGTTTGTCATGTGGTGCCCACGCAACAAAGATTCATCATAATGAAAACGCAATAACGGCGTGATACGAGTTGTCATTTGACGTGACAGTTCACCGCGTAAAAAACCGGCTGCATCATTCAAAATTTTGCTCGCCTGCTTTTGAATCGCTGCTTCATCCGCTTCGTCACTATCGCCTTTCGCACCCATTACGGTGAAATAAATATCGGCATAACCTAGGTCTTTAGCAACCTTAACAGCATTTAAAGTCACCATACCTAAGCGTGGATCCTTCATATCGAACTGAATCAATTGCGCTAGATCTCGCTGGATCTGTTCGCCCAAGCGCGTTGTACGGCTAAAATCTTTTGGCATTATCTCGCCCCTAAATATCTTATCGCTAACTTATGCAGTCAGCATAGCGAAAAAACGCCGCATAAAGCGACGTTTTTCGTATTAACTAATGAACCAACTTAATAGTCAGTTGATTAAAGCGTACGTGCGATTTCATTCACAATATACACTTCGATCTGGTCACCAGCGCGAACATCTTGATAGTTCTTAACACCGATACCACATTCCATACCTTGGCGAACTTCTTGAACGTCATCTTTAAAGCGACGTAGAGATTCTAATTCGCCTTCATAGATTACAACGCTCTCACGAAGAACACGGATTCTCTTGCTACGATGGATAACACCATCAATAACCATAGAACCAGCGATCAAACCAAACTTAGGCGACTTAAATACTTCACGTACTTCTGCAACACCCAAGATTTCTTCGCGCAATTCAGGAGCCAATAGGCCAGACATTGCTGCTTTAATATCATCGATCAAGTCATAGATGATGCTGTAATAGCGTAAGTCTAGACCGTTATCTTCAATAACTCGCTTCGCTGATGCATCTGCACGAACGTTAAAGCCAAAGATAACTGCATCAGAAGCCAAGGCTAATGTTGCGTCAGTTTCGCTAATACCACCAACACCAGAAGATACGATGTTCACTTTCACTTCTTCAGTCGCAAGACCTTGAAGCGAAGCAATCAATGCTTCCAGAGAACCACGAACGTCGGTCTTAAGAACGATGTTCAAGTTCGATTGCTCACTGCCACCCATGTTGTTAAACAAGGCATCCAATTTCGCTTTCTGCTGACGCTGCTGAATACCTTCTTTACGCTTAGATTCACGGTGCTCAGCTACTTCACGTGCTTTCTTCTCGCTTTCAACAACGATAAAAGCAGCACCTGCGTCTGGAGTACCATTAAGACCTAAGATCTCAACAGGAATTGATGGACCTGCAGATTCAGTTGGTTGACCGTTTTCGTCCAATAATGCACGAGCACGACCATAGCAATTACCCGCAAGAACAATATCACCCTTTTTAAGGGTACCGTTCTGAACAAGCAAGGTTGCAACTGGACCACGACCTTTATCAAGACGAGATTCAACAACAACACCCTGACCAGGACCTTCAACAACGGCTTTAAGCTCAAGTAATTCAGCTTGCAACAATACAGCGTCTAATAATTCAGTAACACCTTCACCGGTATGCGCCGATACTGGAATGAAAGGAACGTCGCCGCCCCAATCTTCAGGAATAACGTCACATGCACCCAATTCGTTTTTAACACGATCTGGATCGGCTGATTCTTTATCCATTTTGTTAATCGCAACTACGATAGGAACGCCTGCCGCTTTCGCGTGCTGAACAGCTTCTTTCGTCTGAGGCATTACGCCATCATCAGCAGCAACAACTAGGATAACAACGTCAGTACACTGAGCACCACGTGAACGCATTGAAGTAAATGCGGCGTGTCCTGGTGTATCTAAGAAAGAGATCATGCCATGACCTGTCTCTACGTGATAAGCACCGATATGCTGTGTGATACCACCGGCTTCGCCAGTCGCTACACGACTTGAACGAATGTAATCCAGTAAAGAAGTTTTACCGTGGTCAACGTGTCCCATTACGGTCACAACTGGCGCACGAGCTTCTTCATCAGCATCGTAAGTTACAGATTCAAATACGTCTTCTTCAAGCGCGTTATCTGAAATTAACTTAGTTACTTTGTGACCCATCTCTTCAACAACAAGTGTTGCAGTATCTTGGTCCAAAGTTTGGTTAATGGTGGCCATTACGCCCATACCCATTAACGCTTTAATTACATCGCCAGCCTTAATTGCCATCTTAGCGGCAAGATCGCCCGCTGTAATTGCTTCTGGTAATTCAACTTCATGAATAACCGGAGCAGTAGGCTTAGTAAAGGAGTGCTCGTTATCTGCTTGTGCTTGTGCAGTACGCGCTGCTTTACCCTTAAGTTTCTTACGACGGCCGCGCTGATTAGCTGATCCATCTTCAGTACGGAACTGACGAGGAGCACCGGCACCGCGTGGAGCACCACCAGGTGCACGAGGAGCAGCACCAGGAGCTGGAGTACGCTTCTTATTGCGATCTGCACCATCACGCTGAGTTGCAGCTTCTGCAGTCGCTTGCTTCTGAGCGAGCTCTTCTTTAGTCGGAGCAACTTTCTTAGCCGCTGCTGTTGCAGTTGGCTTTTTGTTACGCGTATCGCGCGTTGCTGGCTTAGCACTTAGCTTAGGCTTAGCCGTCGCTTTTGGCTTAGCTTCAGCTTTCGGCTTCGCTTCAGCTTTTGGCTTAGCCGCAACTTTAGCTTTAGCAGCAACACGAGCAGTAGAGCTTACGCCACCACGAGCTTTTGCTTCTGACTGAGATTTCTGAGAAATCTTATGTTTAGCCGCTGGCTTAATCTTTTTAGCTTCTGCCGCTTCTTTTGCTTTTTTAGCCGCATCTGCAGCCGCTTTAGCTTCTAGAGCTTCAGCCGCTTTCTTAGCGTCTAACAATGCAGCTTCAGCCGCCTTATTAGCTTCAGCCGTTTCAGCTTTAGTTGCTTTAACAGCCGTTACTTTTTCTTCAACGGCCGCCGCTACTTCTTCAGCATCAGGCTTTACAAAAGTGCGTTTTTTACGAACTTCAACAGCAACATCTTTCTTGCCGCCTTGTCCGGTTTTCAACGTACTAATTGTTTTACGCTTAAGACTAATCTTTTTCGGTTCAGCTTCACCAGCTTCACCGTGATTTTTCTTCAAGTGACCCAATAAGGCCTCTTTTTGCTCAGCACTTACCGCATCATTTGCTTTAGTCTGAGGTAAGCCCGCTTCTTTCATTTGTGATAGTAGACGATCGGAATCGGTCCCTACCACATCAGCGAACTCTTGAACTGTTGTATCGGTCATGCATCTCTCCTAGGCCGAGTGAATCTATTACTCAGCGCCTTCAAACCAAGGCTTACGTGCGGTCATAATTAACTCGGCCGCTTTTTCTTCTGTCATGCCTTCGATGTCAATAATATCGTCGATGGCTTGCTCTGCTAGATCTTCCATAGTGGAAATGCCCTGGCTTGCTAATACAAGAGCAAGGTGTTTATCCATACCCTCCATAGCGAGCAAGTCTTCAGCAGGCTCTGCTTCTTCCAATTTTTCTTCGGAAGCAATCGCTTGTGTTAGCAGCACATCTTTAGCGCGATTTTGAAGCTCTGTAGCAATCTCTTCATCAAGGCCATCAATAGCGATCATTTCAGCGATTGGAACATAAGCAACTTCTTCTAGCGTAGTGAAACCTTCTTCGACCAATAATTCTGCAAAGTCTTCATCGATATCCAGCTGTTGGGTAAACTCATCAATGATGGTTCCCGACTCTTCATTCTGCTTTTCTGCGGCTGCAGCTTCAGTCATTACGTTGATTTCCCAGCCGGTAAGCTCAGAAGCCAAACGTACATTCTGTCCACCACGACCAATCGCTTGCGCTAAATTGTCGGCGGCGACAGCGACGTCCATCGAGTTAGAATCTTCATCAACGATGATAGAACTAACTTCAGCAGGAGCCATTGCATTGATAACAAGTTGTGCTGGGTTATCATCCCAAAGCACGATATCAATACGCTCATTACCACCCAATTCGTTCGTTACCGCTTGCACACGAGAACCACGCATACCCACACAAGCTCCAACAGGATCCATGCGGCCATCGTTAGTTTTCACAGCAATCTTGGCACGAGAACCGGGATCACGAGCAGCGCCTTTAATTTCAATCACTTCTTCGGCGATTTCAGGCACTTCAATGCGGAACAACTCAATGATCATTGCTGGCACAGTACGGCTCAGCATCAATTGAGGTCCACGATTTTCTGGGCGAATGCAGTCTAGAACAGCACGTACACGATCTCCCATACGTACAATTTCACGACCAATAAGCTGATCTTTTGGCAATAAGCCTTCAGCGTTATTACCCAAATCGACAATCACATTGTCACGAGTTACTTTCTTAACGCTTCCGCTAACAAGCTCGCCAACGCGATCTTCATATTGCTCAACAACCATAGCGCGCTCAGCTTCACGTACTTTCTGTACAATGATTTGCTTCGCGGCTTGGGCGCCAATTCGACCAAAGCCAATATTATCGACTTCAGTTTCATAGACGTCACCAGGCTTCAAGTTTTCGTCGATTTCTAACGCTTCTTCAAGAGTTAATTCATCGCCTAAGCCAGGTACTACATCGTTGCTTACGACTAACCAGCTACGGAAAGTCACATAATCACCGGTGCGGCGATCAATGTTTACAGTAATAGTTGCTTCTTCGTCTTCGTAACGTTTTTTCGTCGCCGCTGCTAATGCGGATTCAATAGCGTTAAAGATAACTTCTTTATTAACGCCTTTCTCGTTTGAAACCGCTTCCGCGACCAGAAGTATTTCTTTACTCATTTCTAGCCTCGCTCTCTGCCTTAGTCCTTGAATTGGGGAATAACGTGTGCTTTTTCAATCATATCGATAGGCAGCAAATATTCGTGTTGGTCAACCTGCAACACGATATCCTGATCTTCGATATTGATGATGACACCCTTGAACTTACGACGACCATCGAACGGCATACGTAATCGGATATCAGCCCACTCATTAATGTATTTTCTAAACTGTTCCAGAGTAAACAACGGGCGATCCATACCCGGTGATGACACTTCCAGGGTATATTCCTGGCTAATAGGATCTTCGACGTCCATGATCGCGCTCACCTGTCTGCTGACAGAGGCACAATCATCAACACTTACACCGTTCACATTATCGATGTAAATGCGTAAAACGCTATGGCGACCTTGAGCGGAATACTCTAAGCCCCAAAGGGCCAAGTCCATCGCTTCAATCGCCGGAGCAATCATTTCACGTAATTCTTCTTCTTTACTAGCCAAGCTTAGTAACCCTTAAATTTTTGTACATTTCATAAAATATCCACAATGTTCAAATGCCAGAAACAAAAACTGGGCATCATGTGCCCAGTCCGCGTAACACATTGCAGACAAGAAAGTTAAATCGCACTACGCGGTCATTAACTTTCTCTATTCGGCATTATTTATAAAATAACGCCTAACAAAAAGCCCCTAACGAGGGGCTTCTTGCTTTGCTTTTCTAATCTCAGGCAATTATATGCTTGATCGACTAAAAAAGCGAATTGGTGCGGATGGGGAGACTCGAACTCCCACGGGCGTAAGCCCACCACCCCCTCAAGGTGGCGTGTCTACCAATTTCACCACATCCGCGAAACTACTTCTCGGTGCTTATTCAGCAGGCACTTCTAGCACCGGCACATCATCGATCGAAACATCTACGTCAGGCGCATCTGTTGTCGGTGCATATTCTTCCACAATCGGCGCATCTTGCTCAAGGGCTTCTGACATTTCTTGCATTGGAACACCAAGATCATTAATGCCTTTTGCTTTATTACTAGCAACAACCGCAAGAACCATAGACGTCACAAAGAAAACAGTCGCAAAAATTGCAGTCATGCGGCTTAAGAAATTGCCTGAACCCTGACCACCAAATACTGTTTGCGAAGAACCACCACCAAAAGACGCACCTGCATCAGCGCCTTTTCCTTGTTGAATCATTACTAAGCCGATAACACCAAAGGCTAATAATATATGTACTACTAGGGTAATCTTTTCCATTATTCTCTACCTATTGCGTTCCCAACATTACGCTGGGTTACAGATTCCTAAAAATTCTTCAGCTTGAAGTGAAGCACCGCCCACTAAGCCACCATCAATATCCTGCTGTGCAAATAATTCTTTCGCATTACTTGCCTTCACACTTCCACCATAGAGAACATGGCTATTCAATGCTAATTCTTCATCTTTCGCGGCTAACAAGCTGCGAATAAATGCGTGTACTTGCTGCGCTTGCTCTGGAGAAGCTGTCTTTCCAGTACCAATTGCCCAAACAGGCTCGTAAGCAAATACACATTTTGCCAACTGCTGAACCGTTAAACCATTCAACACGGCATTAATTTGTTGTTCGATGACCGCTTCAGTTTTATTCGCTTCGCGTTCTTCTAGCGTTTCGCCAATACACACATAAGGTGTTAGGCCAGCTGCCAAAGCTGCTTCTGTTTTCGCTAATACATCAGTATCTGTTTCTGCAAACAGTGTACGGCGTTCTGAATGCCCAACCAATACAGCATCACAACCACAGTCGACTAACATATTGGCCGACACTTCACCGGTAAACGCGCCACTTTCGTTAGCGTTTAGGTTCTGACCACCAATTTTAACTGAACTGCCTTGTAATTTATCAGCGGCCATTAATAAATAAGGAGCCGGCGGAAATACAACGACGTCGGTTTGCTGCGGAGCATTTGCAGTAATGCCAGCTAACAATTCATTTAACATGACCTTACTGGCATTCATTTTCCAGTTACCAGCCACCAATAGACGACGCATAATCACCTCACGATATAAAACAGGGCGAGATAGTAGCGAAGATAGCCATTTGACTCAAGAGGCAGATGGCTATAATCGTAATTAAGATATGATTTTTTCAACAATTTCAGCTAATTGCTTCGCTTTCGTCGCAACCAGGTCGCCATTTTCGCCTTCAACCATAACGCGCACAACCGGCTCTGTTCCAGAAGGACGCAACAATACTCGCCCTCGACCAGCCAATTCTTCCTCTACGGCGGCGGCGGCGGCCAGAATTGTTTTGTCTTTTGCCACATCAACGTCTTTGCTGCGGCGAACATTGATCATTGTTTGTGGACACTTAGTCATACCCGACTTCAGCTCATGCAAAGTCTTACCTGAATCTTGCAGTGCCATCATGACTTGCAACGCAGCAACAACACCATCACCCGTCGAGGTGGAATCTAGGCATAATAAGTGACCAGATGATTCACCACCAAAGCGCCAGTTGTGTTCTTTTAACTGCTGCATCACATAGCGATCGCCAACATTAGCGCGGACAAAGTCGATTTTCTCTTTTTTCAGTGCCAGCTCTAAGCCAAGGTTACTCATCAAGGTACCCACAACGCCACCACCTAAACGTTTCCGGCTGCGAGCATGCATTGCCATGATAAAGAGCAATTCATCACCATCAACGATCTCGCCCTTCTCATCAACCATCACAACACGGTCGCCATCGCCATCAAAACCAATGCCTAGATCTGCACGTGTCTCTACAACTTTTTGCTGTAACTGCTTCGGTGAGGTTGAGCCGATATCTTTATTGATATTCAATCCATCAGGACTCGCACCAATAGTAATGATTTCAGCGCCCATTTCTTTAAAAACTGCAGGGGCAATCTGATACGTTGCACCATGAGCACAATCAAGCACAATGCGCTTGCCCTTTAATTTTAAACGGCGCACCGTACTTTTACAGAATTCGATATACCGCCCTGCCGCATCATTGATACGAAAGGCTTTACCCAATTTATCTGAAGATACGGTCGTCATCGGCTCATCAAGATAACGTTCAATTTCCAACTCAATTTCGTCTTCTAACTTAGTGCCGTCAGCCGAGAAAAACTTAATACCATTATCATGATACGGATTATGAGAGGCACTAATTACAATACCTGCATCGGCACTAAAGGTACGTGTTAAATATGCAATACCTGGGGTGGGCATTGGCCCTAACAAGCCGCTATCAACACCTGCCGCGGTTAACCCAGCTTCAAGAGCTGATTCAAACATATAGCCCGATATGCGCGTATCTTTACCGATTAATATTTTGCTTTTTCCTTGCTGAGCAAAGACCTTACCTGCCGCCCAACCTAGCTTCATGACAAATTCGGGCGTGATTGGATAAGTGCCTACCGCACCGCGAATACCATCTGTACCAAAATATTTTCTACTCATGTTTGTTCATTCCTTGGATCTTTATTTTTTGTTAGTACTGCGCTGAGTGAATCGAAACACCTAAGCCAGCGTAGCCTCTACTATTCTTAATGCATCGTAAGTTTCCGCAACATCATGCACTCGCATAATCGCAGCCCCTTTCATTGCCGCAATCACCGCGGCGGCAATACTGCCAATCATGCGTTGATCTGCAGGTCGATCATTCAATACTCGACCAATCATTGTTTTACGTGAAATCCCCACCAATAACGGCAAACCCAATTGGTGAAATGCCTCTAATTGATTTAATAATTGGTAATTATGCTCTAAAGCCTTACCAAAGCCAAAGCCCGGATCAAGAATTAGACGCTCTTTTTCAATACCCACCAAGGCACACGCGGCAACCCTCTCTGCTAAGAAGCCATGAATATCCCCCACCACATCGTCATAACTAGGGGCTTGCTGCATCGTATCGGGCTGCCCCTGCATATGCATCAAACAGATAGGTAAATTAGTAGCGGCAGCGGCCGCAAGCGCACCTTCACGCTGCAGCGCTCTTACATCGTTAATCAACCCAGCGCCTACAGCCGCTGCCTGAGTAATGACTTGTGGCGTACTGGTATCAACCGAGATTATCGCCTCTAAATTTTTGTGAATAGCCTCAACCACAGGAACAACACGATCAAGCTCTTCCTGCAATGAAACCTTCGCTGCCCCCGGACGAGTGGATTCTCCGCCCACATCAATCAATACTGCGCCTTGCTGAATCATTTTTTCTGCATGAAATAATGCTTTATCAAGACTGTTATAACTACCGCCATCAGAGAACGAATCAGGGGTAACGTTTAGGATGCCCATGATATTACAACGGGTTAAATCCAACTGTTGAATTGCGCCATTGCGTTTTCCGCAGGCTAAAAAGCTATCTTTCATACGCATCAATATTCATCACACAAAAACTTAGAGAAGCACCAAAACAAACGTGTCATGCATCAGCATTAAACACATTAACATGGCTAAATAAACGCCATAAAAAAACGGGCCGAAGCCCGTTATTTTAAACGATTAATGACCCAAACTATACGTCGACTTTGTCGCCAGCCGTATCATCACTATCGCCTTGCTCACCCAAGTCTGTTTCTTCAACAGGCGTACTTGGCGAACCACCGTTTTTATCATCCCAAGAAGCAGGCAAACGAACAGGCTGACGACTCATTAAGTCTTTAACCTGTTCAGAATCAATCGTTTCATACTCCATCAATGCTTCTTTCATTGATTCTAGAATGTCGCGATTTTCTTCCAATATTTTTTCTGCTCGAGCATAACATTCTTCCGTAATGCTCTTAATCTCTTGGTCAATCAAGCGAGAGGTTTCGTCTGATACATGACGAGAACCAATACCATCAGAATCACGAGAATCATAATCTAACGGACCTAATGATTCCGAAAGACCATAATTTACAACCATTGCACGCGCAAAATAGGTCGCCATTTTAATGTCTTGAGAAGCGCCAGTACTCACACCTTCTTTGCCATACAACATTTCTTCAGCAATTCGACCACCATACGCAGTCGCTATGTCACCCATAATCTTGCGACGGCTTTCACTAATGCGATCTGCTTCCGGCAAGAAGAAAGTCACACCCAAAGCACGTCCACGAGGAATAATAGTTACTTTATGAACCGGATCATGCTCTTCCGATAAATAACCTACAATCGCATGGCCTGCTTCGTGATAAGCCGTACTTTCTTTTTCTTTCTCAGACATCACCATGGTTTTGCGCTCAGCGCCCATCATGATTTTATCTTTTGCTTTCTCAAACTCTTCCATCGTCACAAGGCTTTTCGCAGCACGTGCTGAGAATAAAGCAGACTCATTCACCAAGTTTGCTAGATCTGCACCCGAGAAACCCGGCGTACCACGCGCAAGAACAGCCGCTTTCACATCGTCAGCAATGGGTACTTTACGCATATGCACTTTAAGAATTTGTTCACGACCACGTACATCAGGTAATCCAACCACAACCTGACGGTCAAAACGACCCGGACGCAATAACGCTTTATCTAAAACATCTGAACGGTTGGTCGCAGCAATAACAATCACGCCATCATTCGCTTCAAAACCATCCATTTCAACCAATAACTGGTTCAATGTTTGCTCACGCTCATCGTTGCCACCACCATGGCCGCCCCCACGATGACGACCTACCGCATCAATCTCATCAATAAAGATGATGCAAGGTGCTTGTTTTTTAGCTTGCTCAAACATGTCGCGTACACGTGACGCGCCCACACCGACAAACATTTCTACGAAATCAGAACCCGAAATCGAGAAGAAAGGTACTTTAGCTTCACCGGCAATGGCTTTTGCTAATAATGTTTTACCCGTTCCTGGAGGCCCTTCTAACAGCACACCACGAGGAATACGGCCGCCTAAGCGCTGATATTTACCAGGGTCAACCAAGAAATCGACCAATTCTTTAACGTCTTCTTTTGCTTCATCACAACCGGCAACATCATCAAAGGTTGTTTTAATTTGGTCATCGCTTAATAGCTTCGCTTTGCTCTTACCAAAGGACATAGGGCCGCCCTTTCCGCCACCAGCACCACCCTGCATCTGGCGCATGAAGAACATGAATACGGCAATAATCACAAGTATTGGGAAAGAGGCGACCAGCAACTGAGTCCAAATACTCTGCTGCTCCGGCTTTTTACCTTCGACTTGCACATTATTATTCAATAGGTCATCGATTAACTTATCATCATAAGCCGGCAATATAGAGGTGAAGCTCTCGCCGTCACTCAACACACCTTCGATATTCTGCCCAGCAATGCTAACGCGCTCGACCTGGCCGCTGCGCACACTACTGATGAATTCAGAATATTTGAGTTCTTTGGTTTGGCTGACATTTTGAAAATTATTAAAAACCGTCATCAATACCGCAGCGATGATGGCCCAAAGCACTAAATTCTTTGCCATAACAGGCATACCTCTAATTTTATATATAGCGTAAGCACTCTAGCTTACGCAGCTTTTAATCTGATCTCTAGTACATCTACGCCGTTATTAGAGAATCAGATGTCATTTATACCTTTCTTTACCCTAGCAGTGTCTTTAGCAAAAAGCCGACTAGCCTTTAAAGCCTTTTGCGACCAAGTAGACCTCACGAGAACGAGCTCGAGATGACTCCGGCTTACGGGTTACTACTTTCTGAAAGGATGAGCGCATGTCTTTTAGGTATTCATCAAAGCCTTCACCATGAAAAACCTTAGCCGCATAATTGCCACCCGGCTTTAAAACCTGCCTGGCCATATCCAATGCAAGCTCTACCAAATACATCGCACTTGGCTGATCAACTGCACTCATACCACTCATATTGGGGGCCATATCTGAAATTACAAGGTCTACAGGGCGATTACCAATCACCCGCATCAACTCATCAAATACCGCTTCTTCAGTGAAATCCCCTTGTAAGAAGGTGACTCCTGCAATGCCATCCATCGGTAAAATATCAGAGGCAACCACCAAACCATGATCCCCAACCCTTTTTGCCGCAACTTGTGACCATCCACCCGGTGCTGATCCTAAATCAACCACGGTCATTCCTGGCTTCATCAACTTATCTTTATCGTCGATCTCCATCAGCTTATAGCAGGCGCGAGAGCGGTATCCTTCTTCCTTGGCCTTCATTACATAATGATCATTAAAATGCTCATCCATCCAATCATTACTCGACTTTGAACGCGCCATATTTATATTTTCTCAATTGGTTTTCTACAGATTACCGCTTTAAGCGGCAAATTCGAATTTATTGCTATATAATCAGAGTTTACCACTTAATTAAGTTAGGCAAGCGAATCTGATGGCAATTTCTGCTGAACAAAAGAAAGCAATGCGCTCTATTGGCCATAATCTGAACCCAGTTGTGACCATAGCCGGTAATGGTTTATCGGAAACAGTATTGGAAGAATTAAACCGTGCTTTAGATGATCACGAGTTAATTAAAGTAAGAGTCTCTATAGGCGAACGCGATATGCGCGCTCAGGCTATTGACGACATCATAAAAGAGACCGGTTCTGAATTGATTCAAAAAATAGGCAAGGTTGCCTTAATCGTACGTCGCAACCCGAAAGCTCACCCTAAGCTTTCTAACTTATCGTAGGCTTTAATCGCGATAAAAAGCGCCAGAATCTCTTACTGGCGCTCCCCCTTCCCCTTATCAGCGAATGATATTGCTGTAATGTTTCGTATTTTTAAAATAATATTTATAAAAACAAATAATTAGTGCTCATATCGCGCCAGTCGCACAAGACCCACCTAAATAGTTTTGATAGCATAGAGCACATTATTACCGATCAATTTATTCAGGTTACGCACATGTCGCAATTCGTTATTTCAGGTACCGGCTTATTTATACCTCCTCATACAATTAGCAACGAAGAGTTGGTAAAAGCATTCAATCAATATGTTGAGAACTTTAACGAACAACATGCCGCTGAAATTGAATCGGGTGAAGTAGAAGCCTTAGTAGGCTCTAGCCCAGAGTTCATTGAAAAAGCCTCAGGCATCAAATCCCGTTATGCTATGTATAAAGACGGCATTATTGACCCTGCGATTATGCACCCGACCTTTCCAATGACAGGCGAAGGCAAAACCCCTGAAATGGTGACTATGGGTATTGCCGCGGCTAAACAAGCCATGGCAGAAGCCGGTAAAACAGCTGAAGACATCGACTTAATTATTGTTTCTAGCACTTTCCGCCAGCGTGACTACCCTGGTATTTCAGTTGAGATTCAGCGAGATCTAGGCATTAAAGGCAGCGCCTACGACATGGGCATCGCCTGTTCATCCGCTACCTTTGGTATGATTAACGCTTATGCAGCTTTAGCTGCAGGTATTGCTAAATGCGTGCTATTCATCAATCCAGAATTTACCACTCCTGGCTTAAACTTTAAAAATCGCGATAGTCACTTTATATTTGGTGACGTAGCGACTGCAGCAATCCTTGAGCCGGAAGCAACCTGCACAAGCGATAGCGCTTTCCGTATTATCGGCACTAAGCAAATGACTCAGTATTCCGACAATATTCGCAGTGACGCGTCTTATGCTGACTATTGCTTTGATGACTTGCCAGAAGATCGCCCTTTCTTTCAACAGCAAGGTCGTAAAGTATTTAAAGAACTACTTCCCCTGATTGTCACGTTCATTTCTGAGCAGCTAGAAGAAAGTGGTTTGCAAGCAGAAGAGCTGAAGCGCATGTGGCTACACCAAGCTAATATCAACATGAATAACTTTGCTGCTAAAAAGCTATTGGGTCGCTTACCCACATTGGAAGAAGCGCCTGTTGTACTCGACGAATTTGCCAATACAGCCTCTTCTGGCTCTGTAATCGCCTTCCACAAATACAAAGATGACTTCAAATCAGGCGATAAAGGTCTTATTTGCTCATTTGGTGCAGGCTATTCTATTGGTAGCTTGATGGTTGAGAGAGTATAATAAATCACCATACGCTTGCTTTTTAAGGTTTCGACCTTATAAAGTAAGCATTGAAATTATTTTTGAGAGATCTATCCCCCCCCATGAGCGAAGAGCGACTGAGTAGCCAATCTAAAACTTGGTTAGACAAGCTATCCACCTTGTTTTCCGACGATCCTAATGACCGTCAAGATCTAAAAGAAATATTACGAGAAGCTGCTGAGCGTAATGTCGTCGACACCGAAACCCTTTCTATCTTAGAAGGTGCGTTACAAGTTTCAGACATGCAAGTGCGCGACATCATGGTGCCTCGCTCTCAAATGGTCTGTATCAAAGCCGAAGAATCCCTAAAAGAATTTCTTCCTTCTATTATAGAGTCTGCTCACTCTCGCTTCCCTGTATTAGGCGAAGACCAAGATGAAGTATTAGGGGTATTATTAGCAAAAGATTTAATCCCTCTTATTCTGAATGATGATCGTGAAGACTTTAACGTTAAGGATCTTTTGCGGGCAGCGGCTTTTGTGCCTGAAAGTAAGCGCCTCAACATTCTATTAAAAGAATTTCGCGCCACTCGCAACCACATGGCCATTGTTGCCGATGAATTTGGTGGCATTGCCGGTATCGTAACGATTGAAGATGTTCTTGAGCAAATCGTTGGCGAAATCGAAGATGAGCACGATCAAGAAGACGATGACAGCTTTATCAAAGTTCTTGATAACGATGTGCGTATGGTGAAAGCCCTTACCCCTATTGACGATTTCAATCAGCACTTTGATACCAAGTTTGATGACAAAGAATTTGATACCATTGGCGGCATTGTTATTCAGCACTTTGGTCGCGTACCCGAGTGTGACGAAGCGATCACTATTAATGACTGGCGCTTTAAAGTTGTGAACGGCACCGGCCGACGAATCAACTTAATGGAAGTAACCCCTGTTGATTAATATCACTGGGTTAGACTGAGTAATCAAAAAGAAAGCCTAGTGCTTTCTTTTTTGTTTTTTACCTCAAGGATTTATATGTTTCTCATTCATAAACTCATTGCTCAGCCACGTTTAATCGCACTGTTGTCTGGGTTGATTTTTCCCCTCGCTATTGCGCCTTTTTTTCTTTGGCCTATCGCCATCATCTCCCTTATGGGCTTACTCTTTAGCCTGCATAACAGCTCAGCGAAAGAAGCAGCTATTCGTACCTGGTTATTTGGCTTTGGTAAGTTCTCGGTCGGCGTATCGTGGATCTATGTCAGTATGCACGATCATGGAGGGACCCCCGCAATACTCGCCATATTAATGGTTGGAATGTTTGCCGCTTTCTTAGCGACCTTCCCTGCGTTGTTTATGTATTTCTTTCAGCGCTTTTATAACCGAGCATCTACCCATCCTCTTGTCTCGATTTTAGCGTTTTCTGCCCTATGGTTTGCCTATGAATGGTTCCGTAGCTGGTTCATGACTGGCTTCCCTTGGTTATTCGCAGGCGATGCACAACTTCATACTTGGCTTAATGGCTGGGCTCCTATTTTAAGCGTTTATGGCCTGTCATTTTTTACCGCACTCACCGCAGCAGCGCTGTATTTTTCTATCCGTAAAAAACAGCCAAGCTACTTAGCCTTTCTAATTCTGTGGCCAATAGGGCTTCTATTACAAAATATAAGCTGGACAGAAGTCACCGGTGAGCTGAAGGTCAGCGCGGTACAAGGCAATATTCCTCAAGAAATTAAGTGGCTACCTCAGCAGCGTATGCCCACGGTTAATGCGTATTTAGAACAAACCCGACAGCATTGGGATAGTGACTTAGTATTATGGCCAGAAACAGCGGTTACTGTGCTAAAAGATCAATTCCAAGCCTACCTTGATACCATTAATAAAGAAGCATTAAATAACGAAACAACGTTAATTACCGGCATTCCTTTTCGCTATACCGAAGGGCCTTTTAGAGGTGAGTACCACAACAGTATTTTAGCGTTGGGCATGGGTGAGGGTTTATATCACAAACAAAAACTGGTTCCCTTTGGTGAATACATTCCTTTAGAGCAGGCTATTCGTGGTCTACTGCCATTTTTTGATCTGCCCATGTCGAGCTTTAAGCAAGGTGATAAAGACCAGGCGTTATTAAAGATAGAAAAAGACAATACGCTTTTCTTAATTGCGCCCTTCATTTGCTACGAGATTGTTTATCCAGAATTTGTTGCCGACATGGCCAGTCAATCAGACATGTTAATAACGATCAGTAATGATGCTTGGTTTGGCGATTCCCTAGGGCCCAAACAACACATGGCCATTGCTCAGATGCGTGCTTTAGAAACACAACGGTATTTATTACGTTCAACCAATACTGGCATCACAGCACTCGTAAATCATAAAGGTGAGATTGTTAAGCAATTACCCACCCAACAAAGAGCAACGCTAACGGCTCTTGCTGAAACACGCCAAGGATCGACCCCTTTCATGTTGATAGGGCTATGGCCTTTATTTATCGCTACTCTGCTTATTCTTACATTTGGTTTTTATAGAAGACGGTCTTAATGCTAAAAACTTCTCTACTTGTTTTTTCCCATAATCTCATCCAAATCCATAATATTTCTACCATTACGTAACGGAGACGACATTAATTGCGGCTTGGGTGGCAGTGTGGATAAATAATCCTTCAAAGGCTGAGAGGTTTCTTCGATATGGGCGGCATACAGCTTCATCATCTCATCCATATCCGCAACCCCGCCAGCAATGCGCATCATCATTGCCACCATCCAATCAAGATGTGCTTTTACATCGATTAACTCATAATTCTTTTCCACCAACGCCTGACGGATTTCTCTAGAACTACTGCCTGTTAATTGAACAAAAATATTTTGAGTAGATTCTAATAATGTATCAATCAGTTCTATTTCTAACTGGGCAAGCTCACGAAAGCAATCTGTACCTTGTAAGCTCTGATGCATTTTATGCACAATGCTCAACACATTACCTTGTGCACTTTTGGAAGTATTTTCACTTCGCTGAATCGAAAGTCGTAATGCGACGGGCATCGCATGACTAAATAAATCCAAAGCCGACAATAAATACTCGCCGCCTAATTCTAGTGTTTCAATCTGGTAAACATCAGCCAACAAATCAAAACCGCAATGTACCTTATAATCAAGTACTGTAATGCCAGAGCCTTGCAGGGTATGTACAACATTCATGCGTGTAAGAATTTTCAGCGCTATGCGTAAAGAAGTTCGATCCACACCCAAATACTCAGCCAACTGCCGTTCAGGAGGCAACTTATTTCCTGCCGTTAACTTCTCAGTAAAGACAAGTGCAATGAGTAAATCAGCAATTTGATCAGGTAATGTTTTCTCAGCCATTTTTATTATATTTCTTCTATATCCCATCACTTTTATTAACTGACGGCTTAGCCACCTGTATGCGACATAAACCTCAATATTTGAACTTCTTCTGCTAAATCAAAATCATGTTTTTCAGGCTTTAAACGTAACGCTTCAATTAACTTATCGGTTAACTTATTATCATCACAACCCGCTCGCATAAAAGTGCGTAGATCTTGGCTATTTTCATTACCCAAACACAATAATAAGCGCCCAACCGCCGTGATTCGAACTCGATTGCAGGAAGAGCAGAAGTTATTACTATGCGGAGAGATAAAGCCAACTTTGGTTTTCTTATTCTCTATCCCAGCATAAACTGCAGGGCCACCGGTTTTATAAGTCGAATCAAGCAATGTGTATTTTTGCTCTATCACCGTTCTTATTTCTGCGCTGGATAAGAATGTCATACTACGATCATAGCCCACTTCACCCAAAGGCATTTCTTCAATGAAAGTAATATCAATCTCATTGGTAATCGCAAAATCGGTTAAAGCAATAATTTCATCGTCATTCATTCCTTTCATGACAACAGCATTTAATTTAATGCCTTCAAAAGCATATTTCTTTGCTTCCGCAATCCCCTCTAAAACCGCCTGCAAGCGGTCACGACGGGTCAATTTGTGAAAACGATCGGCTTTCAATGTATCCAGACTAATATTAAGACGCGTCAAACCCGCCTCAAACAAAGGTTTGGCATATTGAGTTAACAACGTGCCATTGGTGGTCATTAATACTTCTTCAATACCGCCAATCGCCTTAATACCAGCGATCAACTCAGGCAGTTTTTTCCGCATGAGTGGCTCACCACCAGTTAGGCGAATTTTGCTAACACCTAATTGAGCAAAGCTCTTGGCTAATCGAAGTATTTCTTCAAAAGATAAAATATCCTGGCGGGGTAAAAACTCAACATCTTCACTCATGCAATAACTGCAACGCAAGTCACAGCGATCTGTCACAGAGATTCTGAGGTATTCAATCTTACGGCCAAACGGATCTATTAATTGTTTCATATCTTCAGTCTAAGGCATGCTGGCGACATATGCAGCAACATCTAATAATTGCTGCTTATTTAAATTCTTCACGATAGCAGCCATTGGCGAGTTAACACGACGCTGATCAGCGCCGGCAAAGCCTTCCATCGTTTTTTGAAGATACTTATAAGGCTGACCTGCAATTCTAGGATAACTGCCATTGCCATGACCATCTTGTTCATGACAAGCAAAACACAAACCTTGATAGATTTTTTTCCCCTCTGCACTGCTAGGAACAGGTACTTCTCTTGCTTCGACAGGCATCTGAGAAAAATACAGCGCAATATTGACTCGATCTAACCGTGTCAAATTCTTAGCCAAACGGCTCATCACGTAGTCTTTACGCTCACCATTAGCAAAACTTTCGAATTGATTAAATAAGTATGCAGCATTTTGACTGGCTAAATTAGGGATATACTCACGAACACTATTGCCATTTTTACCATGACAGCTACCACATAAAATAGCGCGATCCTTTCCTGCGATAACCGCTTTTTGTAATAAATCTGGATCTTGTTGAATCATCGTCATTTCTGCGACAAGTATTTCGGTATCGGTTGGCGATGCATAGCTGTGCACTATCAAACCAAAATTCAACATAAATCCAAAAACAAACAATGCGATGCGCTGCATAAAGCCTTTCCTACCAATTAGTTTTAATAATCAAGCAGTATCAAAATATACAGAGGATTTGCAAAATAAAATGACAAAAGCCGTAAGTAATCTCTTAACAACCTGATCTAGGCCTATGATTTCATTAATTAATTTTCAATTTTATTGCACAATAATGTAATCAGTGTACTTATGAGTATTGGTTTACGTAACAGCTGCACTTTTTCCTTTAATGACTCTGGCAACTCCTTACCTACCCAAGACAAATACACCAGTTTTTGTTGCTCAAGGTCGAGTTTATCGGTCATTGATAGCAACGCATCATTAGTCGTATTTGCATCCACAAAAATATAATCATATGCGTCTAAAGTTAATGCTGGGTTTTGTATTTCAGATATTGCCTTAATCATGGGTTGATTGAGCTCTACCGAGAACCATTTATTTAGGATATCTGAGTCGGTAAACACACATACAGACTGCTCAGACTGAAGTCTAAACGGACAAATAACCTCGCTGCCAACAGCGGCAGCCTGAACATAAAACTCAAAAATAGATCCCTGATCATTAGACAGAATCAGAGAGAGCTTACCGCCCATCATTTCACAGATTTGCTGCGAAATTGGCAAACCGAGTCCAGTTCCTGAGAATTCACGAGTATAGGAGTTATCGACTTGCTGAAAGGCTTCAAAAATACGATTGATTGAACAATCCGGAATACCCATTCCAGTATCTTGCACCCTGCCTTTAAGCTGCCCATTGTGCCACGATATTTCTATACAAATGCCACCCTGCTGCGTAAATTTAATCGCATTACCGATAAGATTTATCAATACCTTTCTAAGATTAACTGGATCAATTTCTATCTCAGCGGGCACACCATCAGCGATACTCAAAACAAGTTCAAGCTGCTTTTTAGCTGCCTGAGAAGCAAACAAGACAACAATATCATTCAAGTAATCTTCCGTTTTCACACAATCTATCTGTAACTTCAAACCACCCGCTTCAATAGCTGCAACGTCTAATATTTGATTCACCGTATCCAAAAGTACCTGAGCACTGAGATTGGACATATCAACATATTCTTGTTGCTCTTCATCAAGGCCAGTATCAATCAATAATTGATTCATACCACTAATACCATTAATAGGAGTTCTTAACTCATGACTCATATTAGATAAAAATTGGCCTTTGATTTTATTGGCCCTATTCGCATTATGAGTCGCTTCTTTGAGCTCAGCCTCTAGGATCAATGCTTGATCAATATCATTGCGTAATTGATTATTCAATTTGACGAGTTCGGTATTCATTTCAAGAAAAGTACTGCGATAGGCGAAAATCAAAGGAGCGGCGATTGCCAATAAAACGATGCTCATACCAATCACCGAAAGAAACGCATGTTTAAGCGTATTTTCAATAACAGTAATATCCATATCCGCCGCCGCAACATAAGGATAACCAGCAGGAGAAGTCATCGGCATTAAAATGGTTCTAAACAGCCCCCAATTATCACCGGCGGTGACATAAATGGGCTCATCCGCCGTCATAGCGTCAAAGTATTCTGGCGCACCTTCAGGGTATCCCGTCCAATAGGTCACTACCTGATTCTTTTCAATATCATCGACGGTATAATTACAGGCGGTAAAATAAATAGCACCCTCAACCATAACGTAGGTATAGAGATAGGTTAAATCACCACTGGTAGTATGAAGCGTCATCAGTTCTAGATTATGCTGATCTTGCTCATAAGAAATAGCTTTGGGGTTACGAGCAACATCATGGAAGTTTTCAGGCAAAATAGCAGGAATATTACTGGCAGCAGCCAAAAGCCTCTGATCGATATCTGCTAAGAATCGCTCTCTCTCTTGAATATAACTCACAGAAGCAATAAGAAGTACACCTAAGATATAGACAACTATTGCGGCAGCAAAACGCTTAAACTTATACTTCAACCCAACCACCTAGCACGCTGCACAACCAATGATAATTTTCTCTTTTAAATACTAGCACTCTTATTGACATATGTTCATCAATCTTGGCCTTCTATTACCCGAATCATCCTATTATAAGATTCAACAAAGCACTCCTCAGTTATCACAAGGCTACCCCAGACCTCCTGCTTAGGGTAGACTGACGCCCTTATTTGAACCCAGATTTAAACTCAGAACTACAAGATATCACTATGCCTCAGTCGACTAATACCGCCGCTCCAATGTTAGAAAGCTACCAGCCTAAAGAAATCGAAGGCAAGCTACAGCAACACTGGGAACAGAACCAAGTCTTTAAAGCGGTCCATGATGCCAGTAGAGAGAAGTTTTACTGCCTATCCATGTTCCCGTACCCGAGTGGACGACTGCACATGGGTCACGTGCGCAACTACACCATTGGTGATGTAGTTTCTCGCTACCAGCGCATGCAAGGCAAAAACGTCATGCAGCCAATGGGTTGGGATGCGTTTGGCTTACCGGCTGAAAACGCCGCGATTAAACATAAGACAGCTCCGGCTAAGTGGACCAAAGAAAACGTAACCTACATGAAGACCCAGCTTAAGAGTTTGGGCTTTGGTTACGACTGGGACCGTGAATTTGCTACCTGTGATCCTGAGTACTACCGCTGGGAACAGTGGTTCTTCACTCAGCTTGTCGAAAAAGACATGGCGTACAAAAAAGTGTCTGCCGTTAACTGGTGCCCTAACGACCAAACTGTATTAGCCAACGAACAAGTGATCGATGGCTGCTGCTGGCGTTGTGATAGCCCAGTGGTGAAAAAAGAAATTCCACAGTGGTTCATTCGCATCACCGCGTATGCTGAAGAACTATTGAACGACCTTGATCAGCTAGACGAATGGCCTGAGCAAGTAAAAGCCATGCAGAAGAACTGGATCGGTCGTTCTGAAGGCGTTGAAATGCGATTCTCGTTAAAAGAGAGTGGCATTGAAGGCTCCGAAGAAGAATTAGAAATTTACACCACTCGTCCAGATACCGTTATGGGTGTGAGCTATGTTGCTGTTGCTGCAGGTCACCCATTAGCGGCACAAGCGGCTGCAGCGAATGGTGGCAATGCCGACATTCAAGCTTTCATTGAAGAATGCAAGAAGTCCAGCACCGCAGAAGCTGATGTCGCGACGATTGAGAAAAAAGGCGTCGATACTGGCATCAAAGCTATTCACCCTGTGACCGGCAATGAAGTCCCTGTTTGGATCGCTAACTTCGTATTAATGGATTATGGCACAGGCGCGGTCATGGCCGTTCCAGCTCACGATCAACGTGACTGGGAATTTGCCACCAAATACGATCTAGACATTAAGCAAGTCATCGCAGCCAAGCCAAAGAAGGGCGAGACTGAAAGCGCACCTATCGATTTATCGGAAGGCGCTTATACCGAAAAAGGTATTTTGGTTAACTCTGGCGAATTCGACGGCCTACCAACCAACAAAGCCTTCAAAACCATTGCCCACTGGCTAGAAACCCATGGCAAAGGCGAAATCAAAGTTAACTACCGTCTACGTGACTGGGGCGTTAGCCGTCAGCGTTATTGGGGCAGCCCAATTCCAATGATTCAGAAGCAAGACGGAACATCGGTAACAACCCCAGCAGACATGCTACCGGTTATTTTACCGACTGACGTTGTCATGGATGGCATTAACTCGCCAATCAAGAACAACCCAGAATTCTCCGAGATCGAATTAAACGGTGAGCCAGCATTCCGCGAAACGGATACCTTCGATACCTTCATGGAATCGTCTTGGTACTACGCACGTTACTGTACGCCTCAAAGCCATGACAAAATGCTTGAACCAGAAGAAGCTAATTACTGGTTGCCGGTGGATCAGTACATTGGTGGTATCGAACACGCGATCTTGCACCTTTTGTATGCGCGCTTCTTCCACAAGTTATTACGTGATGCTGGCTTGGTTGAAAGTGACGAGCCGTTCAAGAGCTTATTATGCCAAGGCATGGTATTAGCCGATGCCTATTATTACACCACTGAAAATGGCGCGAAAGAATGGGTTAACCCAAGCGATGTGACCATTGAACGTGACGAGAAAGGCGGCATTGCACGCGTGACTGAAACGGCGACAGGCCGAGAACTTACCTTCTCTGGCATGAGCAAGATGTCAAAGTCGAAAAACAACGGTGTTGATCCACAAGAAGCGATTGATCTATACGGCGCTGATACTGTGCGTCTATATACCATGTTCGCAGCGCCACCAGAGCAAACACTTGAATGGTCAGATGCTGGCGTACAAGGTGCAAAGAAATTCCTTGAGCGTCTATGGCGTTTAAGCTTCGAGCTAACATCTGGCGAAACCGTTGCACTGGACCTTGATGCTTTAGATAAAGAAGACAAAGCAGCGCGTCGTAAGATTCACGAAACCATCGCCAAAGTAACCACCGATATGGGTCAGCGTCAGACCTACAATACGGCGATTGCGGCAATCATGGAATTGTTGAATACACTGAACAAGCTTGGTAAGAATAACGAACAAAGCCGTGCGGTTGCTCGCGAGGGTGTTGAAGCCATCGTATTAATGCTTTCTCCAATCACACCACACATTGCTAATGAGTTATGGGTCGCCTTTGGCCACACAGATTCTGTATTAGATGCACAATGGCCTGAAGTCGACGAAGCCGCTTTGGTGAAAGACAGCATCGAAATGGTTGTTCAGGTAAACGGCAAGGTTCGCGCAAAATTAGAACTGCCTGCGAATGTGAGCAAAGAAGACGCAGAGGCTATCGCTCGAGCAGACGAGAACGTGATTAAGTTTGTTGGTGAAAGCACCATCCGCAAAGTGATTGTGATCCCTGGCAAGCTTGTGAACATTGTTGCTAACTAAATTCCAGCACCTTAACTCAAACACCTTAACTCAAGTGCTTTAAATAAAGCACTTTAATAAAGATAAGAGAATAATCGTATGAAGCAGCTGCTGATTGCCCTTGTGATATTAGCAACCACCGCTTGCGGCTGGCAATTGCGTGGAATGACGCAACTGCCTGCGAGTGTGCGCGTTATGACACTTGAAAGCCAAGCGAACAATCGCTTTACGCAACGCTTAAAGCAGCAGCTGGTCTTTAATGGGGTAGTATTCCCAACAGACTCCAGAGCCAATGTACGCCTGATTCTTGCTCCTGTTAGCATTGAACGACTCACCTTATCGGTTAACAGTCTTGGTCAAGCCGCTGAATACGAATTAAATGCCGAGCTTAAGGTTCGCCTTGTCCAGCTAGAAGAAGGCACCGATACCGAGTGGAGTCTCAGTGGTCGACGAGTCTTTAGTAACGATATCAATAGCGTGATTGCGACTCAAAGCGAAGAGACAACTCAACGCCAAGAGCTGGAAAACGACTTGATACGCAAACTAATGAATCGTCTTGAAAAAGCCCAGTTAAACTGATCCCATTAACAGAGCCCTGCTACAGAGGGCTCTTGTTGATCACCTCATTCAACAGGAACAATAGATGAAATTAAAAACGGAACAGCTAGGCGCCCACCTACAAAAGCAACTAGCCCCTTTTTACATCATCTCGGGTGACGAACCACTCATGGTGCAGGAAACCTGCGACCAAATTCGCCTAGCCAGCAAAAAACACGGCATCGAAGAGCGCGAGCTTTTACACGCCGAAGCGGGCTTTGATTGGGGCGACCTGCTCGACCAAGTCAACGCCATGTCGCTATTTGCTAGCCGACGCCTGATTGAAGTTCGCATTCCTAACGGCAAGCCGAGCGACAAGGGCAAAGCCTTATTAGAAGTCGCCGCCAATCCAAATCCTGATAATGTCGTATTAATTGTCACCCCTCGCCTAGATGCTGCCACGCAAAAGACCAAGTGGTTTAAAGCACTCGAAGCGGCCGGAGTATTTATTGCTATCTGGCCGATTGACCGCAACCAGCTCCCTGGGTGGTTACAACGCCGCATTCAAGCAGCAGGGATGAGTGCTAGCCAAGACGCCGTCGCGTTGTTTGCACAACGTATCGAAGGCAACCTATTAGCGGGGGTTCAAGAAATTGAAAAGCTGCGCATGATGGGAACCCAGCAAATCAGCATCGAGCTAATTGAAGAAGCAACCGCCGATAGTGCACGTTATGACGCCTTCACCTTGGCTGATAGCTGCTTGCTCGGTAATATTGGTGATGCATCACGCATATTAAGCCACCTAAAAGCTGAAGGTCATGAAGCCATCATGATACTCGGCGCACTAGTCCGCAAAATCCGCCAGCTGATTAGCCTGCAATCGTATGGGCCACAGCGCCTAACCGACGGCTTTAAATCACAGAACATCTGGCCGAAACAACAACCTCCTTTCAAATCAGCCCTATCACGCTTAAGCCAAACAGAGCTGTTTGAATGCCTACAAACAGCCGAGCTGACAGACCGCGCCATTAAAGGCGATGGTAACGATCCGTGGCTTTTGTTAAGTCGTTTAACTGAACTGTTAACAGGTGTAAGAATGCTTGCTAGTTAACACTTTAACCGCTAGGCTCATCACAGTATCTTGAAAAATAATCAGTAATAATAACAAAATGCAGAAACGATTACTTTCCACCAGATAGCCAATAATTTAGTCCGTTGCTTCTACACTAGTCAATCGTCTGCCACTGATACTGAGTACCAAAATTAGCGTTAGAGGTGCACTTATGAGCATTGCAGCAAATCAACAACAGAATTCTGATTTAGTTTGGGATCTGAACAAGATCAACAAGCATCAGCAAGCGATGAGCTTTGTACAAAAGTTTGAAAATAAACTCTGTGTGTTTTCAAATACTGTTGAGCAGTTGTACACTAATTACAGCATTTTCTTTCCCGAAGACGCTGGACGCCAGATGGTCATTTTACCTGACCCTTATGCCTTCCATGATACCTTTCATCACCTTAAAGATGATGCCGTTCAAGCCACAGGCTTGCACATCATTCCGGGTAATCTTATTGGGAAACAAGGTTTGTATCTGGTTATCTCTCATAAAGATAAGAATGTCCGCTCAGTGCCAATTCCTTTCCAAGAAGGCATGCGCCAAATTTTACGCCGCAGTCATTCTGATGATCCGTTCTTACCGGTATTAATGAAAGGTGACCTACGTGAATTCAACGATCAATTGCCTTGCTTACACTTGCACCGTCTACGTTTGAACAAATTAGATTCATTATCTGGATTAGAGCGTAATGGTATTAAATCAGTGATCACTGATAAATTGATGAAACTATACCAAGAGTCCTCTGCTTTAAATTTATAAGCTCACTCGCTTCGAGCTTATAAATTCTACTTTACGTTACCCGCCTGCCAATCCAGCTCCTATTTCTAGCTCCTAACCCGAGCTTCTACTTCAAGCTCATATTGCTAAAATTATTCAATGGTCGAATAACAACCAATAAAAAGAAGATCAACTAACATCGCTCTCAGAGACGATTACCCCAACCTTATCCCACGTTTTATCCACAGAAATTGGGTATAAGTAATACCGCTTTCTAATTCCTGTCAATCTGCGTCAAAATCACACTTCAAACTTATAAACCCCCGTAAGTGGTTGAATAACAGACACTTGTTAGGCTTTGGTCGTAAATCACACAATTTAAAACGAACGTATGAAATCAGGGCGATAGCGCCATCTACCCCAAGGCTATCCCATGAGTTATCCACAGAAACAGTGGGTAACTTAACAAACCCACATGATCGTCATGTATAAAATCACTCATCAATGATGTGCAGCGGTTAATTTAAGCATCACTTAATAGTACTCAATAATGAAGCAGTACTTAAGAATAGGTATACCCGCCTCCCTCCTCTATACTGAACCCCATAACGAATTTTTATCCACCGAACACATCATAAGACCCTCTATGAACAGCCCAATCTCTTCAATTATCTACTCTGTGGATAACGCCTGCGAAAAACAACTGCGTGACCACGAACTGCCAACCACCATTGAAGGCTTCTTAATTGTCACCGAAAGTTTTAGCTATTTAGTCGATGATATCGACTGGGACCAAGGGAACAGCAAGCAGCCATCCATCTTACTATTAGATAGCAGTCTTGCAGACAGATTGGCCGAGCACGAAGCGCTAGTAGAATGTTTTGGCGGAGTCTCTCTCTACCAAGAATGGGCAGAAGTGACGGGATTACTCAGAGAGTCAGGCATTGGCGCATTTGAACGCCAGCTTTATCGCATAGACTCACTGTACGTATTAACCGAAAACGAAGACGAATCGGTTAACCGCATAGAGATTACTTTAGCTTAAGCCTTAGCCATAAAGCGCTGCATATGAAAAATACCAAAAACCATAATTAATGCAGCATCCTTACCTGGATTATCGCTTTTAGCTTTTAACGCAAACCAAAAGAAAGCCGTTTCCAAGACATGAGCACCTGCCACAATTAATCCCGCTAGCGGTAAATAAGACAATAGCCCCGGCCACTGCATAATGTAACTTGCCAACGCCAATAGCCAAAAAACAACCGTTGCAGCTTTATTCATTGTTATCCACATACCCTTAATACCTACTCAATAATGTTAGATTCTTGTTTTAATTAATAAATCTCAAACTAAGCAATATTATTGCCTTACCTTGACCTGTTGCATAGGTGCAAATTAGCCAATTTGCTGGTTAAGCTGTAGAATGCGAAGCAATTAAAAAGCACGATTTTGCTTTAGCTCTAGGCTCGAGGTTTTAACATGGCGAATAACACAAATAATACCACCCATTTTGGTTACAAAGACGTCCCTACAGAAGAAAAGCAAGCCATGGTGGCTGACGTTTTTCACTCAGTAGCGGCCAAATATGATGTGATGAATGACCTTATGTCATTCGGTGTACATCGCCTATGGAAACGCTTCACCATCGACATGTCAGGTGTTCGCCCAGGCAACAAAGTACTCGACCTAGCAGGCGGTACCGGCGACCTCACTAAAAAATTCAGCAAGATAGTTGGCCCAGCGGGCAAAGTTGTCTTAGCCGATATCAACTCATCAATGCTAGAAGTTGGCCGCGAACGTTTAACCAATCAAGGTTACGTTGGCAATATCGAATACGTACAAGCCAATGCGCAATATTTACCGTTTGAAGATAATACATTCGATGTTATTACCATCGCCTTCGGCCTGCGTAACGTCACCGATAAAGACGAAGCATTGCGCTCTATGTTCCGTGTATTAAAACCGGGCGGTCGTTTATTGGTATTAGAGTTCTCTCAAACCAATAACCCATTATTGAAAAAAGCCTACGATTTATACTCGTTCACAGCCTTACCGTTAATGGGCAAGCTCGTCACCAACGATTCAGAATCGTACAAATATCTAGCTGAATCGATTCGTATGCACCCAGACCAAGAAACCCTAAAAGGCATGATGCAAGACGCAGGCTTCAACCGCGTTAGCTATCATAATATGACGGGCGGCATGGTTGCTCTTCACCGTGGCATAAAAGTCTAACATTAGGCCAGATACACAATTATGATTAGCCCAAGCATCGATAGCGCCCTGTGCGCGAGTATAGAATCCAGCCTCAATGCCGTGCTCGCTCACGATCCAGCACTGCTTAAAGCGCTAGAAAAGTTTGAAGGCAAACGCATTCGTATTCAAAGCGATGATTGGCTCATTCTTGTGGTCACCCTTCAGTCACACGGCTTTCATTTAAGCCTGTGTGATGAAGACCTCTGCGATACCACCGTGTTTGGTAGCATCAGTGAATTATTAGCCGTTGCACTGGCCAGTGATAAAGCCGATGCGTTAATGAACGGCGATGTCGATATCAGCGGCAGCAGCGCCCTAGTATTAGACCTAGCCAAAATCGTTCAGCAACTGGATATCGACTGGGAAGCCCTAATCAGCCCAATGACAGGCGGATTAATAGCCCACCAAATAGGCAAAGGCTTTCGTAGCTTGCTAAAATGGGGCAAAGACAGCGGCCAAACACTCGCCACCAGCAGCAAAGAATACCTAGAAGACGAAGTACAGCTATTGGTGCCCAAGCCATTAGCAGAGCACTTCACTAGCCAAGTCAGCGAACTGCGGTTAGCAACCGATCGCGCCGAAGCACATTTAGAACACCTCAAGCAGCTCATATCCAAACGTAACCAAACTCAAGAACAAGGAAAATAAGCTGTGGCTAATATTTGGCGCCTGTGGAAAATCCTCTACATATTTACTCGCTACCGCTTAGATGACTTAATTCCGACCGAACAATTTCCACTGCCATTACGTATTGCGCTCTGGTTAGCCCCATGGCGTTTAGCGCCGGTGCCTAAAAAGTTATCCCGTGGTGAACGTTTACGTTTAGCACTAGAGGCACTGGGCCCTATTTTCGTTAAATTTGGCCAAATATTATCGACCCGCCCCGATCTAATTCCAGACGACATCGTTAACGAACTGATTAACTTACAAGACAATGTGCCACCGTTCGCTAGTGACATTGCGGTAAGCCTGATCGAAAGTGAATTAGGCGAAAGCGTTGATACCCTATTCGCCCAATTCGACCGCACTCCAATGGCATCAGCTTCGATAGCCCAAGTTCACCCAGCAACCTTGCACGACGGCACTGACGTGGTCGTTAAAGTCGTTCGCCCTGGTATTTATAAAACCATTGATCGCGATATCATTTTGCTTGATCAAATGGCTCGCTTAGTTGAAAAATATTCTTCCGAAGGTCGTCGTTTAAAGCCTGTCGAAGTTGTGGATGATTACAGTAATACCATTCATGCCGAACTGAACCTCGCCATTGAAGCCTCTAACGCAACTCAGCTAAGACGCAACTTCGAAGGCTCCGACCTAATATATGTGCCAGAAGTCTATTGGGACTTTACCCGCACAAGCGTTATGGTCAGCGAACGTATTTACGGCATTCCCGTCGCCGATATCGAAGCACTAAAAGCCCAAAATACCAATATGAAAGTATTGGCCGAGCGTGGCGTAGAAATTTTCTTCACCCAAGTATTCCGCGATAGCTTCTTCCACGCCGACATGCACCCAGGCAATATCTTTGTTGCTCATGGCAGCCCAGAAAAACCTAAATACATCGCCATCGATTGCGGCATCGTTGGTACGCTCAACGAGCAAGACCAGCATTATTTAGCGCGTAACCTACTAGCCTTCTTCAACCAAGATTATTACCAAGTGGCACAGCTGCACATTGATAGCGGCTGGGTACCTTCAAATACCAAAGTGCATGAATTAGAGTCGGCCATTCGCAGCGTCTGCGAACCTATTTTTGAAAAACCGATTGCTGAAATTTCATTTGGCCAAGTACTGCTGCAACTGTTCCGCGTTGCCCGCCGTTTCAATATGGAAGTGCAACCACAGTTAGTTTTACTGCAAAAAACGCTATTAAACATCGAAGGCTTAGGCCGTCAGCTGTATCCAGAACTGGATCTATGGAATACCGCCAAGCCGTATATGGAACGCTGGATCAAAGAACGCTTTGGCCCTCAAGGCGCAATGCGCGAATTGAAACGCCAGCTGCCGAATTGGATTGAAAAAGGTCCACAGATTCCAGGTTTAATTCACAGCAGTTTAAGTAAATTAAGCCAACTGGATAGTAGCCAAGCACAGATTGCTGACCAGCTAACCTTGATGAATCAAGAATTCGCTAAACAACGCCAACAAAACAGACAACAGAAACTGGCCCTTGTAACGATGGCTTCAGGTGGCGTTCTATGGTGGCAAGCAGCCGCACTGGCAATGCCAGAAACCCTAGGCATGTCGCTCGCCGCCTTTGGCGCGCTGTGGTTATTGATCCGAGGTTAGAAGCTTTGGGCTTAAAAGTTAAGCCCTATCTAAGCATAGCGCTTAGCGCGCAAACAACTGAATAACGGCTGATTTCACAATCAGCCAACTCACTACACATTCGCTTTTAATAAACCCCGCCACCTTGGTAATACCATCATCTAACTCTGACTGACTGCGATGATAAAAAATATGCGCTTTGGCCGTTGGCAGCGCCGCTTGATTGTCATAACGATTAGCCGGCACAAATGCCAGTTTAATTCCAGGAAACAAGGTCATGGTCGCAAATATAGGCTGCTGACATTGCGTGCAAACCCCTCGCTTTAATAACCAACCAGGTCGTTTAAATTCAACTTGCCCACCCTGAGTCAGCTTGGCATCTTTTGCCCACATCACAGTCACATCAGAAAAAGGACGTTGATAAAGATTTTGGCAAATGGTGCAGTGGCAATGAAAGCGCAACATCGGTGGCTTAGCCACATTCACGCGTGATTGCTCGCACTCACATCGACAAGACAGCTCTGGGGAATTGGTCATTGGGGGCTCTTATTCATTTTTATGTTTATTATCTTTATTCCAATCAAGGCAATACTCACTCAAACAGCCACCAGCACAGCATTCACTAATTTCACAGACTAGGTGCACATTACTAGAGTTCACATTACCTAAGCTCAATAGTACCTTCTAGAGTCAGATTAAGGTAAGATTCATCGCATATTTTACCAAGTTAAAACACTTCAATGAGTAATAAGCCATGAGCAACTGGCAGGACGAAATAAAGTGGGACAGCGACGGCTTAGTACCCGCGATTGCCCAAGATTACCAAACAGGCCGTATTTTGATGATGGCTTGGATGAATCGTGAAGCACTAACCCTAACAATCAAAGAAAATCGCGCGATCTATTACTCGCGCTCGCGCCAGCAGCTATGGCGTAAAGGCGAGTCTTCTGGTCACGTACAAACGCTGCACGAAGCCCGCCTAGATTGTGATGCCGACGTGATCGTACTTCAGGTTGAACAGATTGGTGGAATCGCATGTCACACAGGGCGTGAAAGCTGTTTCTATCGGGTGCATAATGGTGATTCAGATCAAGGTGAGTGGCAATCGGTTGATCCAGTACTAAAAGATCCCAAAGATATTTATTAATTTCCTTTATTATTAAGAGCTTAGTATGAGCGACTCAGTAAACGATACATCCGTGTTTGAGACCCTAGGGGATATCCTAGAAGAGCGTAAAGGCGCTGCAGCAGACAGTTCGTATGTTGCGAGTCTATACAATAAAGGCTTAAACAAGATTTTAGAAAAGGTCGGCGAAGAAGCGACTGAAACCATCATTGCCGCGAAAGACGCAGAACGCAGTGGTGATAATTCAGATGTTATCTACGAAACCGCTGATTTATGGTTTCATAGTTTAGTCGCACTGGCTCAGCTAGGTGAACGACCTGAAGCGGTGGTTGAAGAATTAAAACGTCGCTTTGGTTTATCAGGCCTAGAAGAAAAAGCATCTCGCCAGCCTAAATAGACTGCGAGCGAAAGGAATTTAAATATGACTGATTGTTTGTTTTGTAAGATAGTAGCAGGAGACATTCCTTCTCAAACTGTCTACGAAGACGATGACTTTTTTGCTTTTCGCGATATATCACCGAAAGCTGATACTCATCTTCTACTGATTCCGAAGAAGCACATCGTGAATCTAGATGACTTACAGCCAGAAGATAAGGCTCTGATGGGTAAAATGATGCTCACCGTGCCGAAGTTAGCAAAACAAGAAAATCTTGAAGGTTACCGCACCATTACCAATACCGGTGCAAAAGGTGGCCAAGAAGTTTTTCACATGCATTTTCATATTCTTGGTGGCTCAAAGCTTCCAGGTTTTTAAAACATTTTAATAAATAGAGGAAAGTATCATGTTAGGTGGTATTAGCATTTGGCAGTTATTAATCGTATTCGTTATCGTTATCTTAATCTTCGGAACTAAGAAACTACGTAATCTTGGTGGCGATTTAGGTGGAGCAGTTAAAGGCTTTAAAAATGCCATTAACGAAGACCCTAAAAAAGCCGACGAAGAAAAAGATGCCGCACAACAAGCATCCATCGTTCACGATGAGAAAGATGCAACGTTTGAAAGCACGACTGAAAAATCGGCTGCTGAAAAGCAAAAAGACCAATAAAAGAAATAATTCGGAGCACATTACGTGTTTGATATTGGTTTTTTAGAGTTAATGGTAGTGGGTATTCTGGGTCTATTGGTTTTAGGCCCCGAACGACTGCCTGTTGCTGCCCGAACGGTGGGGTTATTTATTGGCAAGATTCGTCGAACTATGGGTAATATCCAAGACGACCTAGAACGTCAAGTACGCACTGACGAGCTTAAAGAAAAGCTCAAAGACCCGTACGCAACCTTTCTTGATGAAGAAGAAAGCGCAACAAAAAAAGATGATGTATTAAAAAGTGCCTTAGCCAAAAATGCTGACAAAGAAGGCTCTGCTGAAAATCCCCCTTCAGCTGACAAAAAATAAGACTCGAGCGACATGACCCAATCAACAGAAAACGCTTCGGCGGCAGAACAACCCTTGATGACTCACTTAATTGAGCTGCGTAATCGCCTGCTCAAAATAGTGCTCTCGGTTTTGCTCATATTCTTAGGGTTATTTTATTTTGCTAACGACCTCTACCTAATATTAGTAGAGCCGTTATCGTCAATTTTACCCGCCGATGGCAGCATGGTCGCAACCGGAGTGGCATCGCCCTTCTTGGTGCCTTTCAAACTGACCATCGTGCTCGCTATCTTTTTATCGGTGCCGTTTATTCTGCATCAAATCTGGTCATTCATCGCACCCGGTTTGTATCAGCATGAGAAAAAGTTTGCCATACCCCTGCTTATCTCAAGCATCCTACTGTTCTATGGCGGCATAGCCTTTGCGTATTACGTTGTTTTACCGCTGGCCTTCTCGTTCTTCACTTCGGTAGGCCCAGAAGGCGTCACATTGATGCCCGACATTGATAATATCCTGAACTTTATTTTAAAGATGTTCTTTGCTTTTGGTATCGCCTTTGAAATTCCAATCGCGACCTTTCTGATGGTACTAATGGGTTTTACAACCGTACAAAGCCTCAGCGCTAAGCGTCCTTATGTTTTCTTGGGCTGTTTTGTTGTGGGTATGTTTGTCACCCCTCCCGATGTGATCTCGCAGACCATACTAGCCGTTCCTATGTGGTTATTATTTGAAGTGGGCATTCTGTTCGCCCGACTCATTAAAAAACCTATCGTACAAGAAGAGTTCGATGAAAATAGCATTGGCTAAACGACCTTTAAGATCGTTAGCCGTTGTATTGTGCTTACTGCCAAGTCTGTATTGCCATGCGAAAACGGTTTCAGAAGAAAGCGGCTTACAAGAAAGTGATTTTCAAGAAAGAGAATTAGAAGAAAGCTACTTAGAAGAAAACGACTTAGAATCAGAAGAGGGCTTTTATTACGAAGATGCTTTTTCTGATCGTGAATATACCGATACCCGCCCATTCTTCAGCCTCGAAGCCCTTCTCGGCGGTTCTACCCTAGAAAAAATCAAATTTGAAAACGGCGATGTCGATAGTATTCGAGCCGGATCAGGTGTCTACATAGCCTTTGGCGTCGCTCATCTGATGTTTGAAAAGCGTCTGGATGTGGGCATTAAAGCCGGCTACCTATTTGATCTCGTTACGGCCAAAGCCGATACCGGTAGTCAAAGTGTTTTATCCTTCACGCGCAAGCCCGTCGATATTTTTAGCCATTACTGGGCCGGCCGTCACTGCTTTGGCGGCGGAGTAACCGCTCACTTAGACCCTATATTCACCAGCCGTGAAACAACCGATAATGCCAAATACCATAACGCCTATGGTGCCTATGCCGAGTATCTTTTTCACTTCACCGGAACAGGTAGCGCACTGGGCATTAAGTATCTCAGCATCAACTACAAGAACAAAAAAACCGACAAAATCAGCGATGGTAGCGCTTGGGGAATCACCTTTAGCCAACTCTTTTAACCCCCCTAGATCCAATTCGACACTGATTTAATCCAGCAGCAATGGTATATTAATCGCAAAATAGACGACCGAATTGCCATTATGCCAACTGATAACCTTATTTCAAAAATCAAAAATCGCGAGAGCGATATTGTTCTTTATGGCATCACGCCACCCAAAAAAGGCACCAGCGAAGAAAAAGTAGCCGAGATTTCTGCGCGCCAAGTTGAGCGCCTGCAAAATCTGAATGTCGATGGTTTAGTGCTTTATGATATTCAAGATGAAAAGTCGCGTACCGATGAAGAGCGCCCTTTTCCTTTTATGGAAACGTTAGACTGCTACGATTATAGCCAGCAGCATCTTACCAACCTCAAAATTCCTAAAATTGTTTACCGCGCAGTCGGCAAGTATTCCGAAACAGAATTGTCTGACTTTTTGACTCAAGCCGAGCCAAACGAGGTTTTATCGATCTTTGTTGGGGCGGCTTCAAAGTCTCAAGAAGTAACCGTATCGATCAGTGATGCTTATAAAATCAAAGCGCGCACTCAAAGCGATGTATTGTTAGGTGGCGTAGTGATCCCAGAACGTCACCAAACCAAGGGGGACGAACACTTGCGCGTATTCCAGAAGATTGCACAAGGCTGTACGTTCTTTGTCTCTCAGGGCGTTTACGACGTGAATGCCTCTAAAAACTTCTTATCCGATTATTACTACTACGGTAAAGAGCACAACATTCCACTGGTTCCGATTTTGTTTACCCTTACTCCATGCGGGTCGGCCAAAACTTTACAGTTTATGAAATGGCTGGGGATTAGTATTCCTAAGTGGTTAGAAAATGACTTAATACACTCAAACGATATTCTGCAGCGTTCTGTCGATGTGTCTGAGCAAAGCTACCGCGAATTAAAAGCATTTGCTGATGAAAAGGGCATACCGGTTGGCTGCAATATTGAAAGTGTTGCGATTCGCAAAGTAGAAGTCGATGCGTCGATTGAACTGCTAGAAAGAGTCAGTAAAGCGTAGTCGCTTGCTGCAAATCCTGTCGCTCGTTACTGTCGCTTGTTACTCTCACTGAGCTTACTGAATTAAGCAGTGATCAAACACGTGTTCGAGCGGCAGGTGACCCTAAAACAGGTGACTCTAAAAATAGTCTGATTGAATTTATTCAGGCGGCTGATAAACCAAGCCATTAGCCTCAAATACCTGCTTCTCAGCGTTTCGAATTAAAACATCCAACTCACCTGACGCCTTCATATCCAAGAAAATGCGATTTATTTTGTCGACCAAGTGCCTTTTCTCTTTAAAAACATAATGATAAAGCGGAAAAGAAAACATCGGATATTCAGAAGAATCGATATCTTTTAGACCATGCTTCTTAATGGCAAAATCTCCATCAGCTCTGTGAGTAATAGCGACGTTATTACGCTCCTTATCCAAGGCCCTCAGCATCGCCTCGGTATTATCATAGTTATAAACATTCGTGAGCTCTTTAGTAATTGTATTGGTATGTTTAACCCCTCGGACTTTTAGCACAGAATATTTTGCTAAATCGTCAACCGAGTTAACCTCAACATCACTACCTTTTTTATAAAACGCCAGAGTCTCCAAATAATAATACGATGTTGGCACGCGCACCAATTCAGGATGCTCTATTCCATAAGACCAAATACGCATAATCTCGCCATCAACCCGGCCACTGGTCGCTTCCATAATCGCACGCTGACCAGGCATCCGAGTCACCTTCATCTCGAGGCCCGCACGGCGATATACATCAGTCAGTATAATTTCCCCAACCTCTTGCTCATAAAGATTAGAAATTGCAGCAAAATGGTACTCTTCAGCCTTACAGGGCAGTATTAACAATACAATCAGCATAAAAACAGACGAAAGGAGTGCAACCATAAGTGATTCTCTAAGATCAATAGACCTTAAAAAGTATAGTAGACATTGGCTATTTCATAAGGCTTAACTCATATAGTGGGCAGGTTTTAGCCCACTATTCAGCTTCTATTAAAAGTTTCCTACTCATTCGTTAGAAGAGTGGCTCTCTTATTAGAAGAGTGACTCTCTAAATACTCGCTTAATCAAGGTATTTAATGGCTAAGCCTTGTAAGGTATCAGAACGATACTCTTGTGAAGTGTGGGAACTATCCTCACCCGCTGCGATACTCAAAACCAGTAATGTCGTATTACTCTCTTTACGTACTATGCGTCCTTTACGAACATCTATAACGGCATCTGCCCCTACCGACTTTGCTTTTTGGCGAAGTGCATTCATTAAATCATCAGTTTTAGAATTTCTTCCCCCTGTCACTTCAATAAATGATATTTGCTCATACTTTTTATTGCCATTATACGATCCAAAAATTAGCTCAACATAATTTGTTTTTGGATAATATTGGCTGCTAACAGGAATACTCTCAGATCGCGTTGAGCCGCCCGAGGTGCAACCAGTAATAAATAGGGTGGTTACGAGTAAAATGAGTACTGTTTTTATCATTATTTAATTGTCCTTAATTGATTTATGATCATTTACTTTATTACTTCCATAATGCTATATCTGGAAGATTATTGGCCACGTCTAAGAAATCCGAATACCGTTTTAATACGCCAACAACAGCGGTCAATGGTTCAGACCAAATCTCTGGAAGATCAGCTTCACCTTCACTAAGAATAGGAAAAGCCAACTGCTCTAAAGGCGGTATAAATTGCGCATCCACCCCCTCTTTATTCCCACGAGGATCAATACGATACCAGCCATGCTGTTTGAGATAAACAGCATTAAGCCCATGCAAACAAAAAGGTGGCTCATCATTACTGATCGTTAAGCGCTGATAACATAAGCCCGCAGGAATTTTATTCGCACGAAGTAACGCCGCCAGCAAATGGCTCTTGGCATAACAATAGCCCGTGCCATGGAACAAAACATCTGACGCTTTGCAGGTCACAGGATTCATCTGATAATCCCAGCTGTGCTTAATCTCATCACGTACAAATTCAAAGCATGCTTTTGCAACTTCCTCGTCGGTGAGCAAACCGTAGGCTAAATTCTGGGCTTTCTTCAAGACATCAGGCTGCTGCCAGTCGATATACTCTGTCGCTTCTAAGTACATTTCCATATCACTAATGTTTATCACCATTCTTAATCAATTACTTCCGTTAAACACTTACCTTATGTATTGATCTTATACATTGACCTTATAGGTTAAGTCTCTCGCCTCACAGCCCGTCATACCGCGAAAGCCCCAGCAGTGAGCAGGTTGTTCTTTAATAATGATCTCTATATCCACAGGGGCAATATTCAAGCGGCGCTCAATTTGACTAAATAGCGCTTTGATTAACGCTTTAATCGTATCCACCTCACGGCCTTCCATCATATTGATCTCAATAACCGTATACGCATCGCTGCGACCACCCGGATAATAAAAATCTTCTTTTTCCATCGGGATAAAACGATGCGCTCGCTTATCTTCAGGCATCCCTAAAACACTCATTAAACAGTCATGAATCACGTTCGACATATCAGCTTTAATCGGGTTTAGGTTCTCTTTAATTCCATAAATAACAATCATTCTAATTCCTTGTAGTACGCTTCTAATACTTGTAGTGCGCTTCTAATAAATGATTAACTCAGCTTTTACATCCAGCCTTAAATATCCAGCCTTAAATATCCCCCTTATTTCAGGTAACCTCAGGGCTATATCCGATACATCGAGGAACCATCATGAAAGCCGTAGGTTATTTAACCCCACAAGCGATTGAGCACAGCGACTCGCTGATCGACATAGACATCGCAAAACCTGACGCAACGGGACGCGACTTATTAATCAAGGTCCGTGCAGTATCGGTCAATCCTGTTGATATTAAAATACGTCTATCCGCTTCAGCAGACAATAATCAGCATAAAGTTTTAGGTTGGGATGCGGTCGGTGAAGTAGTGGCCGTGGGCGAAGACGTAGAATACTACAACCTAGGCGACCAGGTTTATTACGCAGGAGACCTCACTCGCTCAGGCAGTAATGCAGAATATCAGCTGGTTGACGAACGCATTGCTGGCAACAAGCCCAAAACACTCAGCGATAGCGAAGCCGCCGCCCTGCCGCTAACCGCCATCACCGCATGGGAGCTGCTTTTTACTCGCTTAGATTTCATCCCTTTGTTAGTCGATCAACGGGATAAACCAGACACCGCATTAAAAAGCGCATCAGAGAACAGTGACGATATCCCAAGCCGAATTTTAATCGTTGGCGCAGCTGGCGGTGTTGGCTCAATACTCACTCAACTCGCAGCCACCTTAACGAATGCCGTTGTCATTGGCACAGCCTCTCGCCCTGAAAGCGAACGCTGGGTAAAAGAACTAGGGGCTGACTATGTCATTAATCACCACCAGCCGCTTCAGCCACAACTGTCAGAGCTCGGCATAAACGACATCACTCATGTCATTAGTCTTAACCGCACTGGCGACCACTATGATCAATTAGTCGAGATCATTGCCCCACAAGGTAAGCTCGCGCTCATCGACGATCCGCAAAACGGCTTAGACATTATGAAGCTAAAAAGAAAGTCGATTTCGCTACACTGGGAATTCATGTTCACCCGCGCCATGTTCAAAACCCAAGACATGTACAAGCAACGTGAACTCTTAAATAGCCTTGCCGACCTCATTGACCGCGGTTTAATCAAAACGACCTTAGGTGAGCATTACGGCAGCATCAATGCCGAAAACTTAAAGCGCGCCCATGCCCATATAGAAAGCAATGCCGCGATTGGGAAAATAGTATTAGAAGGATTCTAATTAATATTCTTGATATTGACCTCAATTAACCTCCTGACGGCAAATTCGATATGCCATAGTGAGTAGGTTAATTGAAAATAATAAGAAGGAATTGAATCATGACGATCTCCGCTAATAAACCAGCTAGCACATCAACCAAAGCCGCCATTAAGCCCCGTCGCATGCAATTTGATACAAAGAACATGCAAATGCATCAATTCGCTATCGAAGACAATTCATTAATCAGCACCTTCTTTTACGCGCTCTCCGCGATGTTTCCTGAAGGCGAACGCTTTTTTATACATTCGGTACGGCACTATCAAAAATCCATTTCTGACCCTGCTATGACTGCCGATATTAAAGGCTTTATAGGACAAGAAGCACATCACGGACGCTGCCACGATGACCTCAATGAGGCCATCGAAAGACTCGGCATTCCAATGAGCCTAGTGACGGATAACATGGATAAGCGCATCAATATGCTCAAGACACGCCTTGGTCCAGAGCGCCAACTTGCCCTAACCGTTGCCATGGAACACTTCACCGCGAGTCTGGCTGAGTTTCTATTAGAAAACCCTGAAGTATTCGACCAAGCCCCCGAGGTTCTTCGTCAAATGCTGTTATGGCATGCCGTTGAAGAAATCGAACATAAAGCCGTGGCCTTTGATATTTACCGACTAAAGGTGAACAAAGAATGGATGCGTCGCCGCGTTATGGTTATTGCCATGATAACCCTCTTCTCGCGCATCGCTTTTTTTCAAATGCGCATGCTATGGAAAACCAAGCACATGCCAAGCCTCAAAGAATGGGCTGGGGCCACTCGTTTTTTCTGGGGCAAAAAAGGAATATTACGCGCGAATGTAAAAGGCGTGAGAAAGTTTTTTCAGCGCGACTTTCACCCTAATGACATTGATCAGTCTGCATTAATTGATGGTTGGGAAAAACGATACCCAGAAATAGCAGCACAAGAAGCTTAATAAAATAATGAGCTCACTTCTAAGAAGAAGTGAGCTCATATAGGCGCCTTAACAGAGCTAATCGCCACGCTCATGCAAAACACGCACTTCGCGTTGAGGGAAAGGAATCTCGAAACCGTGTTGCTGCAAGGCTTCTAAAATCATCAACATCAAATCACCGCCTACACGGTTTTTACCATCGTCAATGCCATCCATCCAAAACTCAACAAACATATTAATACCCGAATCACCAAAGCTATCAATTTCGCAATCTGGACGCTGTTCCAGAGGCACACTTTCGCCACTGAATACCTGCGGATGATCTGAAACGACCTCTTTAATAATCTCAACGAGCTTACGAATATCAGAATGATACGCCACTGAAAAATCAACCCGGTAACGCTGGCTCTTATCTTTATGCGTCCAGTTAATAAACGTCCCCACAATGAATTTCTCATTGGGTACAACAATATCTTTACCATCAAAGGTTTCAAGCGTCGTCGCGCGCATACTCAGCTCGCGAACCACACCCGAAGTACCATCCTCTAGCTCAATATAATCGCCAATCGAAACAGAGCGATCTAATAAAATGATAAAGCCTGAAATAAAGTTCGAAGCAATCGCCTGCAAACCCAAACCAATACCCACACCAATTGCGCCACCAAACACCGCTAAGGCGGTTAAATTAATACCCATTACCTGCAGCAGTAATAACGCAATTAACGTAAAGGTGCCGACTTCAAATAACTTAGCGGCCACTTCACGGGTGCGTAAATCAAGTTTCTCTTGCTTACGAATGATGTCGGTGCCAGTTTTATTCGTCGCGCGGCCAATCCAAAATAATAGCGAGCCAAAGATCGCAACACGCGCAATACCATAAGCGGAAATTTCAATATTACCGACCGTTAATGAAATCGATTCCAAAATCTCAATCAAACCAACCAATACATCTAAAAGATGTAAGAAAATAATCGGCATGCCGACCCAACGTAAAACTGCGGCCACAAATTGATTACCGACAAAGTCACGAATCAAAGAATGGAAAATAAACAGAATACCTGCAGTCATCGCAGTCTTAGCAATCCACAAATGGGCCGCCGCTTCGTTACTGACCTCAATGAATATCTTTAACGACAGTACCGCTAAAACTGGCGCAATATAAGCGCCTAACTTACCAATAATTTTTCGCTGAAGAGTAAAATGCCCTTCAGATGCATTTTTATGGCTAAAAAAAGGAACGTACTTTCTAATTCTGTTAGAAACAATAATAGAAATGCCATAAATAACTAAAATAATACCAAGTTGGATATAGGCTTCTGGCTGAGAAAACTCAGCCTGAACACGGGTACTAAATTTAACCAATAAATCGGTTACTTGATCTAACATCGGGGTTTAAACCTTTAAGTTCGGGCAACTTTCAACAGATGAAAGGCTGAAGGGAAGATACTCATATTCCTAATATTAGTCCAACAAAGAAATACAGGTTTATTCGATCATTTAGCAATCGAAAAATAGTCTTTAATCCAGCCGTACACCGTATTACTCGTCACTTCCTTAGCGACCACATCAACATAATTATCACTCGGATCTTGATCTATAAACGTATTCTGGTAACGCATAATACCGGGATGACTATCATGTAAAATAACCAGGATACGCTTATTCGTAACGAGGCAATCAATGGTTAATACGTCTGCGGGAATGCCCATTTTACGCATTCCTTGCATCACACCAATTACAGGATTGATATCGACAAAATCCTGCTGGATTTTAGCGTGTGCTTCACTGGCAATTTCAGATAACGATAATAACGCAGGATTAGCACTCATGATTGACCATCCGTAGCAATAATTGCATCTGTCTTTTGTTTCTTTGAAAACTTAATAAGATCAATCATCTTATTTTGTATACCTGGTAGGCTTCTTGCCTCAACCACATTCTTCAGTGGCTCATTCAATGACAAACCATGGCTTAAAAAACCCCTTCGGGTTGGAATCGACATCGACATAGGGATACCTTGAGCGACGCCCCCCGCGATTAGCTCAATGGCACGAGCGCTGGTTAAGACTTTTTTAGCATCACGAATAGGCTGAAAGATAATGCCATTCTCATCAGAGCGTAACAAAATGCCAGAGCGATCAGGACGCCAGTCGTCTCCTAGCTGAGCCATAAAACGCCAGGCACAATGCCAGTCGCGACATACCGAAGGCCGATCGTTATAAATAGTGCAGCCACCTTTTTCTACCATGTGAGTACAGGCAACATCGGCTGCTTTTTCAAAGTTTTTATCTTTAATCAAAAGATTCACACAGCAGACCGTACACTCACCACACTCACGGCCCGGTACTAAATGGGATTCGTTATCTTCACTCAATGACTTCACCTAACCATATTTAAAACTAACCGTATTTTAAACTAACCGTATCATTTTTTCTCTACGCCAGCGCGATCTCAAACATTACAAAGCGATAGCTCTGCTTTAACGCAGCGAGTGTTTGTTGCTTCAACTGTTCTAACTGCTCAAACCCAATATGATCAATATCCTGAGCACTGACATACGCAACGACAAAATAGTTACTGCCCGTCTTAGAAATATAACTGCTCTTAATCAGATCGAAAGTAAGAGTCTCACTCAAAATCGTTTCAATTTTTTGCTTCTCATTCTTGTCTTGCAAGGTGCCGCCTGCCATTTCAACAAACGAGTCCCGCGCTAATGCAATCGGGTCTTTGACTAAAAAGAACACCAGAAAAATCACTAAAATTGCATCTCCGGTATAATAAAGAAAGCCCAAGCGCCCATTGATATCTAAGAAACCAATCGAAAAAAGCACCAAACCCGTCGAAAAAGACATAATCGCATCTGTCTTCGAACCAATGTATTCGGCCCGCAAAATCATACTCGAGTTATTCACCTTCTTATTCTCGTGCTGGCAGTACCACGCCAAAGGCACACACATCAAAAGCATCACAATCGTATAAATTAATACCGTACTGGTATTCAACACATCCACTGGCGCATCATTAAGGTAATGAGAAATTCTAGAAATACTCATAATCAACGCCACCAGCAAAATGCCGATCACCATCAACCCCTTACCAAACGAAAATAATGCCTCGTAAACATACTGACCAAAAGGGAAGGTCTCGGTTAACTTAGACTTAATCAACGAAATACGAATCGCAATGAGGGTGACAAAAAAAGCAATAAACGAATAGTTGCCATCCAAAAGAATAGCTTGAGAATTTGAATAGTGGTACGCCAACCAACCACTAAGCGCCATCATCAAATTAATGATGGCGCTAGCGTAAAGCGCCTTTTTTTCTGCAACAGGTGCTGTCATAACAATATCTCGAACACACTTACCGCGCTAGCCTTGCGCTAACTGCAACTTAATCTTTTTCCAATCCCAAAAAGCGCTCAATAAATACAAACAGATAAACAATGTTGCCCACCACTCAGCAATTTTAGTACCGCTCTTCATATTTTCGCCAATCGAGTTAGCGACAAACGCCACCAGCACAATCCAAATTAAAACAAACAAAACAGACTTAATACCAAATGACGGCACATTTAATAATCCATTTTTACGCCCACGCCACATTAGGTAATAATGAAACGATAAAGCCAATAACATGCCTTCAAAAAAGATATTTGCCCCACGTACATGCACGCTAAACGAACTGAGTTCTTTGGTAGAACCTAACGTCGCCGTACTCACCACTAACCCTAGTCCGGCTAACATGCCAAAAAAAGTCATCAGGTTTAGATTAATACGTCCGCCACGCGTTTGAATAGTCGGCTGCAGCCATACCCGCATACAATGCCACCAGACCAAAATCAGGACACTTGCACTGATCATCCCACCCCGAAAGATAAAGCCCGCATCGCCTGCAAGACCCGTATGGGTAATATCGGTACAGCCAGTAATAAACGGCACACACACTTCCACGGTTTCTTGGCTTACTCCAACCCAGTAGGTCAAAGCAATGGTGCCCGCCGAAAATATAAAACTAGCCAGTGCAATAAGCTGCCCAAATGACATAGTGAATCCCATAACGTTATGAATATTTTATGCAAAAAAATAGCGCTATCGACCGCTGACCTGTTCAACTAGAACCATTCAACCATCGAGAGCGCTATATTATCAGCTCACTGTTTTTTTCAATAGTCGATTTTACAAGCGGCTATTTAGCTAAGCAGACTATTAAGCTGATTATTTGGCCGCGGCTAACGCCTGCTCAATATCAGCAATAATGTCGTCAACATGCTCAATACCAACCGAGATACGAACCATCTCACGGCTAACACCCGCAGACTTCAACTCTTCATCGTCTAACTGACGGTGAGTCGTACTCGCTGGGTGACACGCCAATGACTTCGCATCACCAATGTTAACTAGGCGCTTAATCAACTGTAGTGCATCGATGAACTTAGCACCGTTCGCTTCGCCACCCTTAATGCCAAAACTCAAAATCGCTGAAGGCTTACCATCAACAACCTTCTTAGCCAGCTCGTAGTACTTATCGCCTTCCAAGCCTGCATAGTTAACCCAAGCAACCATATCGTGAGCTTCTAAGTACTTAGCCACTTTAAGTGCGTTCTCAGTATGACGTTCCATACGTAGGCTTAATGTTTCAAGACCTTGAAGAATCAGGAACGAGTTAAACGGCGAAATCGCAGCACCCATGTTACGCAAAGGCACAACACGTGCGCGGCCAATAAACGCTGCAGGGCCAAAAGCATCCACATAAACCACACCGTGATAAGACGGATCAGGCTCATTAAACGCAGGGAAACGAGGGTTATCTTTCCAAGGGAATTTGCCCGAATCAACAATCGCACCGCCAACAGACGTACCATGGCCACCAATGTATTTCGTCAACGAGTGAATCACGATATCTGCGCCGTGCTCGATAGGACGGCACAAAATAGGCGTAGCAACGGTATTATCAACCATCACAGGAATGCCATGCTTATGCGCCATATCCGCCAAGGCTTGAATATCAACAATGTTACCCGCTGGGTTACCAATAGATTCGCAGAACAACGCTTTAGTATTATCGTCGATCAATGCTTCAAGGCCGGCAATATCGTCGCCCTGAGCCATACGCACTTCAACACCTTGCTGAGGCAAAGTATGTGCGAAGAAATTATAAGTACCGCCGTATAACTGACTAACACTAATGATGTTATCGCCAGCGCGAGCAACCGTTTGAATCGCAGCCGTAATCGCGGCCATACCAGACGCAAAAGCCAACCCTGCAATACCGCCTTCCATCTCCGCAACTCGTTGCTCAAGCACACCGTTCGTTGGGTTCATGATACGGGTATAAATATTACCTGGCTCTTTAAGGTCGAACAGGTCAGCACCGTGCTGAGTATCACGGAAGCTGTAAGAAGTTGTTTGATAAATAGGAACCGCAACCGCGCGTGTTGTTGGATCGTCTTCAAAGCCAGCGTGGATTGCTTGAGTTTCTAATTTCATGCCTTTGTCATCCTTTCATCTATATTGATATGAACTACATTATTGTCACCTGATACTACCAACAAGCTATCGAGCTGTCATTGTTGACAAAGCAAAATTGCCTAACAGACTTAAGATGAACCGCAAGATACATCATTCATACTCTTTGCTCTTATCTGAAATGATAATACTGGTCGACTCAATCGCTTCATTGCGAAGTGCAGCATACTGCAACAATACAGAATCCGAACGGTAAGCATCAAACGCATCCATCGAAGGAAATTCTAATAAATGAATTTCCTGGCCGGAGTTATCATCATTCCTTTTTGTCTCAAAAGCCTTCACGATACGCCCACTGTGTGAATGCATAAACTGAACAGCTTTATTTTCAAACTCCGATAAAAGAGTGAAGTTTTTAACCTCTAAAGTAACCAGTATATTAATCATGACCAATCTCCTTATTTAAATCGATGCTCTAACAATAATACACCCTTCACTAATAGTCCTCTGCTACCGATCTATTTATATACACTATAATGTACTAAGAGACTCACACGATACGCAGCCATAGAACTCAAAATTCAACTATAGGCTCTAGAACCCAACAATAGAACTCTAGTATTCAACCAGTACCTCATTGGGTAGCACCATGTTCAAAATAAAGTCGTTTTTATTGCCCATTATGGCACTAATAGTACTGTCATTAAGCTTTTGGTACAGCCCAGGCTGGCTAAAACTTTGTGGTGGTTTGGCACTTTTTTTATTCGGCATGCAATGCCTAGAAGAAGGCTTAAAAACATTAGCTGGCGGGCAACTAGAACAACTGCTTAAACGCAGTACCGCGACACCGTTTAAAAGTTTGTTATTCGGCATTGGCGGCACCATGATTTTGCAATCAACCACCTTAATGTCTCTACTAACAATTGCCTTTATAAGCACCGGATTAATACAACTGGCGGGCGGCATATCGATTATTTTAGGGGTCAATCTAGGCACCAGTGTCGGTATTTGGCTGCTCGCCGCGGCTGGACAAAACTTTAGTCTAAGTCCCTTTGCTTTGCCGTTATTAGTATTTGGCATACTCGCCGGTTTTAAAGGCCCCAAAAGCAAAGCAGGCGGGCGTATCATATTAGGCATCGCCTTTATATTTTTAGGCATTGATCAAATTAAAGAAGGCTTTTCCGCGATTGGTGGTGCGGTCGATCTCACCGAACAAGTAAGCAGCGACCTACTAGGCCAGCTTACGTTCCTAGCAATTGGCATAGTATTAACCGCCATTTTACAATCAAGCCATGCAACTTTAATGCTCATTCTTGCCGCACTTTCAGGTGGCCAGATTGAATTATGGCAAGGGATCGCCATCGCCATTGGTGCCAACATCGGCAGCAGTATAACCACCGCCTTCGTCGGCTGGCTGGGTAACAACCGCAGTGGTCAGCGCTTAGCTTTAGTGCATGTATTATTTAACGTCTTAGCAGGATCAATCACCTTCATACTGTTAACACCCCTTACTTGGCTATCGCAATGGTTAATGGCTTTAATGGGCGCTGGCGATAATACATTATTGCAACTGGCGTTATTTCAAACCCTATTCAATACCCTAGGCGTATTACTATTCTGGCCCTGGCAACTAAAACTAGAGCAGCTATTGTGTCGCTTCCTACCCGATCGCATAGAACCCGCGGTATTAATTAAAGATACCCATGCTGGCCCCCGCTCTGCCGTAGAACAACGCTCATTACCCGAAAGCCATGCTCGTTATTTAAATGAATCAGCCTTAGCCTCTGTTGATACTGCCTCACGCGCAGCCGTTCAAGAACTACAACACTTAGGCCGCTTAAGTTTAGAAGTAATATGCCATGCGCTTTATCAGCCGATAGAACAACTCAGCAGCGAAACTATCGACGAAGGTCGTTTAAATGCCCTACCCAATGAATACGAAAGTCTGGATATTAAAGGGCTTTATAAGCGCCATATCAAAGTCGTTTATGCCGAATTATTAGGTTTTATGAGCCGAGTCGATACGCCTATGGATAAAGCTCAACAACAGTTTTGGGTAACCAGCCAAATGGCCGCCCTACAATTAGTCGATGCCGTTAAAGACGCTAAAGCATTACAAAAGAATTTAGGCCGCTACCTACAAGACGAAAACTCGCCATCACACAAACACTACCTAGCATTGCGTCGTCACTTGCTCTGGGTTTTGCGCCAAGTCTATGAAGTTAGCCGCCTAGAGTTACCCGATGATGTGTGGGGCAATCGATTAGATTTGCTGGTACTTGAAACAACAAAGTTTGAAAATAAATTTCGACACAAAATATTTTCAGAAGTAAGAGCCGGAATACTCAGTAATCTACAAGTAAGTTCTTTAATGCATGACCTTCGCTATTCAAGCCGCATAAGACAAAGCTTTGAAAATGTTTTAAGACTCGGATTAACCGATGATAACGAACTGCTAAGAGAAGTCAGCCGTATGGGAAGCCATGAAGGCTCTCTGTTTCAACGTCTTTAATATTTTCTTAGTCTTTCTTATCAATCGTCACTTCTATGGTTTTACTATCACCTGCAAACCATTTTTGTACATATAAAGAACCTACAATAGGGGCGGTGCCTTCATCAGGCACTTCTTTATAGCGCACACTATTTTTAGTTTCTTTTTCATATTCAAACTTCACGATTTTCTTTGTCATTATGGGTTCCATTACACTCTATTTATATTACTCTATTTTTATTACTTACTTCATGAGTCCGACTCATAGTATCGCAAAAAAACTGACGTCCTTATACCCTATTGTTAAAACGGATGTTGAAACAATAGGAATAATTAATTTAAATGCTGTAGATTCAAATGCTTTAGATACAAGTGCAATAGAGACAAATAGGTCATTACAATGTGGTTAAACGATGAAAAAATTAACAATGTCGCAATCTCTGCCTATCGGAAATCATTATTGAGCAGCTGCCCCAATCATATTGTCATTGATAACTTATTTAATGAAGCCAAGCTCGATAATATAATAAAGGCCTTACAGCAAAAGCATCACTGGAAAACTCAAAGACATACCTACTCTGCATTGTACGTCGATGATGCTCAATGGAAGCAAACTGACAACGACCAACGCTTTGTGCAAAGAGATACTTGGCAACCGGAAGCACATACTCGCGATACCACTTATTCAAATACCATCGATAAAAACACTATCGATACAAACACCGCCCATGATTTCTTATTATTTTTACGAAGTGATGAATTTATGGCCGTATTATCCAGAATATTTAATACAACAATAACAGACATTAATGTCGAAGATCCTGATATTAATACTAACTATTTTCGTTTAGGGACCGCTGATTTTGTGGAGCAACATGCTGATGACTCCCCAGGAAGAGAAGTATGCATGTTGCTTTATTTAAATAAAAACTGGAACCAAAATGCAGGAGGAGAACTGGTTTTTAGCGGTAAAGATAAACCGATTAGCATTGCACCTTTTTATAATCGCTGTGTTTTATTTGATCCTTCTTCACAAGGATCTGAGCACTGGGTTAAAAAGCTCAACAGTGAATATTCAGATGCCTATCGGTATAACGTGACCAGCTGGTATTGGTCTGAATAATTTCAATAAATAATTAATCAGCCATATCAGTATCACGTTCAGCGTAAGCACGAACAGCGTCGAGCTCTTCGTCAAGTATCAATGCTTTCTCAGCATAACGCAGCGCTAAGCCCGATAAGCGACGAGCGGCTTTAACCATTTCTTCATCACCCGTACTCGACAAGGCTACAAACGCTTTTTGCAGCCGAATGCCGACCTCTACAGAGCCCGCACCATCTCGAGCAGTCGCCGCAAAGGCGTCGGTAAACAAATCATCAATATCAAGTTCATGCATGCCTACCCGATCAAAGGTAACTTTAGCACGGCCATTACTCTGGCAAACGTCCGACCATCTCACCAGCATACGAACCAATGAACCTATAATATTGATAGCAGTACCCGGATCATTCACCGCTGTCGATAAAGCTCTACTCGCAATTTCAGACATAACAACCATGCCAAAACGCGGATCAGACTCAAACGTTCTTTCAGGACCAATCACAAACGCAGCCATTATTTGCTTTTCGCAGGCGCATTCTTTTTCACCATCATCACCAGAAAAACGAGCCAGTGGTAAGTTAGGGGTTACAAACATTCCTGGTTCAGCACATACCGTAATGAACCCTGCTTCTTGTTCGGCTAAACGCTGCAATTTAGCGAAATTGATGTTTTGAACATAGACCACACTATTCGCAAAAATCTCGTAACCGGCTTCATCGCTATCAACTCTAGTAGCCCCCATTCGAGGTAGGTGCGCCCACTCCTGCAAGGCCGCATCGGCCGCTGTTTCAACCTTAGCGACGGTATGCCCCAAACGTCCTAAGCGAGCAATCCGGTCTACCCAGCGAACAAAAGCCAAAACGACAATCGCAAATACAAACAAGGTAATAATAAAAAGTACCAATTTACCTGAACTTTTATAATAACCATTGAGCTGAGCCACCAAACCAACAATACTAAAAATGAAAGCCCCGATGAAGGTCGACAATGCAATTTGAGAAACATCATCAGCCACCACCAATGGAAAAGCACGAGGCGTCGCAGTACCACTCGCAGAGGCGTAGGCCGATAACATTGCACCCACGGCAAACGTCGCAATAACCAACATACTTGAAGACATAATAGTAAGCAGAACTTCTAAAGACTCAGCACTGACTTGCGGCAGTTTTATGCCAACATCAATATCATCTGCAATCCCTGCAAGCAGTACCGCGCCTATTGAAAGCACACAACTCATCAAAGGTTTTACCCAAAGCCGCTCACGAATTCGGGCAAGATAAAACTGAATAATATTAGGAATTTCTAACATAGCCTGGGGCTGTTTACTCATAAACACATAGGCCTTTTATAAAAACTCTCATAAAACTTAATACCCGCATCATCAAGAGCCGCTTTAATCGCAGCTTTGTAACCGCACGCCCATTATCAACAATTTAGTGCCATCACGCGCAAACGGCACTAAATCATGGCTTAGCAGTCTACGCGTACTTTCTTGAATGATTTATCGTTATTCATCCAAATTCAAAATTTGGAAACCACCATAAATCAAACGCTGACCATCAAAAGGCATCGGGTTATCTTCAGAGTGCATTCTAGGGTCTTCCATTATCGCCGCCCAACCAGCATCGCGAACTTCTTTCGAAGGCCAAACGACCGTAGAGAAAACGACTGTTTCATTATCGGCACATTTAACCGCCATAGGAAAAGACGTAACCTCACCTTCAGGCGTATCATCACCCCACGCCTCAATGATCGATAACGCTCCATGATCTTTAAATACCACACCCGAAAGCTTGGCATGTTCAATATATTTTTGTTTATTTTCGGTAGGAACGGCGGCTACAAAACCATCGATGTAAGACATGGAATACTCCTAGAATATGATTAGTTTGTTAAGAATAGATCATTATTAATAGTTTTCACTTAGAGAGCTAACCTTATCTTAAAATATTCCTTTTTGCATGAGAAGAGTGACGTTTAACCCTAACCAAAATATAAGCCAAAAATAAAGGTTTTTAGGTAATCCACAATCAAATAAAATGGAGCTTCCTATTAAAGCTATCAACAATACAAAAAGGGGAAATAAAGCCGAGTATTTTAAATTAGAGTAGCTTGGCAAGTAGTCATTAAACAGGATGCATATAGCGAGCCAGATAATATTCCAAATTATTAACAATATCTTTTATTTCATAAAATAAAACGACGCATACCCATTAACAATAATTTCGATAAAAAAATTAAAATATACAAAAAAAATACATTAATGAAAAAGCAACAAGTAATGAATAAATCAAATAAAAGCGCCAACTCGAAGTAAAAACAATAACAACAAAAGCTATCGGTGTCATAATAATAAAGTAATAGAAAGCGGCTATTCCTCTAGCGCCTTCAAATAATGAAATATCGTGTGATTTAAAAAACGAGAACAAAAAACCTATGCATATAGAAAGCACCAAAGCTATTGGAATTCGGAACAAGAAACTCACTGAAGCTTTTTCACTAAGTTTATTTTCTATGCGTCTTCTCTCTGCAGTCCTAATATACCACTGATCTTCAACCACCCTACCTTCATAGAAGCCATCTCTAATCATTTGTATAACTTCTTCAACAGCAACTCCTTCATTATTTGAAAACTCTTCTATGGTAATCATTCCTTCGATAAGATCTTCCTTCACAACCCTCACCCGTCTATTCAATCCAGAAAAATAATTATTATTTAATAATCTACAATGTTAAACCTAAGGGTCATATCCATCCGCATAAAACCCCCTATCATTATCAGTAACGCATTTAATTTCAACTAGACTGAGTACCACAACTGCTATCTAGATTAGAACCTAATGATAATACAGGATAACAAAGTAAAACCATTCTTACTAACATTTATAAGAAACAGAAAGAATAAAAAAATAATAAGAACTCATCTACATAATTAGTGATAGGCTGAAATCATACGAATCAATGTTTTATGATAACTAAGAGAAGAATCGCTATTAATACAAAAAATTAAAAATAATTTTTCGGATAATATGCCTGAGATTTCATATAAATATGATGCCATCATACATACACATAAAGCCAGCTTTAATCTACTTCTGTAACCGGGCATTATAAATAATAAGTATATTTTTTCGAGTTACCCTTAAAGTTTTCATCCAAAAATAAGTCATTTTCTCTTTTAAATATTACTGGATCTGCGTCTTCAATGACTTCGCCATAACAGAAAGGCTTAGCATCAATAATAAGATCATCAGAGTTAGCTCTTTTTTCATAATACTCTGTTGTAGCCATTATGACTGGGGTAGGGTTATGCCTGTAAAGACTACCTTACTAGTCTGCAGTATAAGCGTATTATTAATCGCTTTTTGATTAAGAACTGTAAGCTGCTTCCTGTGATAATCGGAAGCAGATAATGCAGGCAAGAAATGCATAACTGCAGTTATTCTAGGCTGATTAAGTAAACGTTTAAAGCTGTTTACGAAACTGTCGTCACCCACAAAAGCAACAGCCTCGGTTATTTCACCCTCAGCGTCAAAATACTGCAAGGCGATAGGCTGAATCATAGCCTTCTCACGTATGGCAGCTTGATACAACATGGGTTTAAAAGGCAAGGTTGATCGTCCTGTTGTCGTGGTACCTTCTGGAAATACGATAATAGAAGACCCTGATCTTAAGCGATCTTGTAGCTTGGGTAATGAACGATAAGTCTGAAACTTGTTTTCTCGTGGAATAAGAATGGTGCCCGTTTTTTTAACAACCGCCCCGATAACGGGCCACTTGCCAACTTCAACTTTGGCAATAAAATCAACCGTATGGCTGCCTGCTAACAGTAAAATATCGAGCCAAGAGATATGATTACACACCCATAATGCAGGCGCATCAGTCGGCACCCCTTTAATAACCAGCTGTACATTTAAAGCCTGATAGAATTTACGGTACAAAAAGCTAGCAATCTCTCTACGTTTAGCACACGGCCTCAGCACGGGACTAAATAAAATAGGCACAACAATGATGATAAGCACCAAATAAAAAAGCGAACCCAACAGACGTACAGCGGGCCTAACTATTTCGTTATAAATATCTATAGTGAATGCCCCTAAGAAAAGTGACGTAAATAGCGAGGTTTAATGTCTTTTTTAGCCAGCAGAATCACAACATCAGCAACGTTAAAATCATGATCTAAAAAAGCTTCGCCGCACACTTTTGCCCCCATCCGCAAATACGTTTTTAACAAAGCTGGCACGTGTTGTTTACCATCAATATTGATATCAAATTGTGGAAGAGGTATTTTAGGCGTCGTCCGAGAGTTCGAATCGGTAAAATGATTCTCTCGTAAATAATTAACCACCGCGATGGCTTTCGCGCCGCCATCTTGCATAGAAATACTTGCACACCCCATAAGATAATCAATGCGATGCTCATTCATAAACTGGCCAATCTGAGACCAAATTAATCCAATAACCGCACCACTTCTGTAGTTAGGGTCGACACTGGTACGACCGATTTCCATGTAGCGGCAGTTAGGTTTAATGATCGGCGTAATATCAAACTCACTGGCGCTATAAAATTCATCGGGTGAAGCAGCTAAGTCACTGGTGATAATCCGGCTATAACCAACAATACTATTTGAAAGGCTATCTTTAACAATCAAGTGTAAACAAATATCATCAAAGGGATCTTTATCGTGGCTTATTTCAGTGAGATTGAATACGTTTGCGCGAAAAACCTGAGCACGATAGATCTCATCAGGATCTTTAGTGAAGCAAGCAATAAGCTTTGACTCTAAAGGTTTAGTCAGTGAGCCAATATACGCTAGCGAGGTTTGTGTCTGATCTTGAGAAAGGCCTGTCATTGTAATGTCTCATCTCTGTAATCCATAAAAGATGACTTACTGTAGAATGACTTTATGACAAGAGTATTACGGAGAACAGGTGGTCGATAAAATTTGGCAGCGCACCGCAAAAAATCAACGTGCTGAATGAGTATTTATGAGGTGGTTATAAGTTTTGCTGATAAGCTAGCGAATAACTAGGACGAATAACTAGGATAAGTACCCTAGTTATTCTCGGACATAAGCCAAACGTTAATCGATAAATCGATCGGGAAAGTGAATGCCTTGTTCGATTTGTTGAATGAAAGCGCTTTGCTCAGCCTCGAACTCTAGGGGCTCTTTTTCTTCTGGCTTACGCTCACTGGCAGCCGATGACGATTGCCATTGATCAAAGTGCAACAAGTCTTCTAGCGGTAAGCGCTTACGCCAGCCAGCTTTCTGCAACTCTGGGCTTTGGTGAAAGTGGCTGACATGCCCTATGCAAAGGTAGGCAATAGGAACGATATCATTAGGAATATTGAGTGCCTCATGCAATGCCTTCTGTTTAATTATACTAACCCAACCAACCCCAAGCCCTTCCGCTCTGGCCGCTAACCACAAGTTCTGTACCGCACAAACACTGCTGTATAAATCCATGGTTTTAATATGGGTACGACCAATAACGGTGGGACCGCTGCGTTTTCGATCACACGTAATACAAATGTTCAGTGGCGATTCTAAAATACCTTCAAGTTTTAACGAACGATACGTTTCTTGGCGTTCGCCATCGAACATGTTGGCCGCTTCATCATTGGCTTCAGAAAACGCTTTATGGATGTTTTCCCTAACACTTTTTGAACGCACTAAAATAAAATCCCACGGCTGCATAAAGCCAACAGAAGGAGCATGGTGGGCTGCCCTTAATATACGAGCAAGTACATCGTCGGCTATTGGATCGGGCTTGAATTGACTGCGTACATCGCGGCGATTAAAAATAGTTTTATACAGGGCATCACGTTCTTCTTGCGAAAAAGCAAAGTCTTGTTCTGACGAGTGTTCTGATGGTTGTTTTAATGGGTGTTCTGATGATTGCTCTTGTGTGTGCACCAAAGCATTTTCTACAGGCGTAGCTATATTAGATTCCATTACGTTCCCCTTAATGGAAGGCTCGAGTCCGTCTGTCCAAACGTCTCTTTTATCACTTTCAGGCCGGTCTTCTGACTTAGGGTCATTTCGTTTAATGGCCTTCCCGGAATCTAAAAAACCAGTGGCTCAAACATTAAACAATCACCATTACAGCGCTGGGCACGTATCGGATTTTCACCGATTTCCCGATTCTCCCACCCAAGGGGTGAGCACCTGAAAGTATCCGCAGGGTTATAACCCTGAATTCCAGAAATAGCAATATTTAGGCGAGTCGTTACGACGAACAACTAAGATGCGATACCCCGCCCATCGCAAAAAACTCAGCAGGTTTCAAACGATAGTATTTACTGTCTATTTCTTGTGACTGCTCGGCATAAGGGTTCGTCATAACGTCTTGCAGTTCTTTAATTAAAGAATAATCCCCCGCTTGCGCTTGCTGATAAGCCGGTTTAACAAACCACTCACGCAAAATATATTTTGGATTAACCCGTTTCATCTGCGCAGAAATTTCTTCTTTCGACCGAGTCGAGCCTTCATTTGCACCAGCAGAACCGACTAAAAGCGACTTCCACTTAACTAACCACTCTTGCCAGCGTTTATCCATCTCTTCGGTATTTGCTGCTTTCTTATTGTTTGCACTGTTATAAAAACTTTTCTTCAATGGCTCAATGTCATCAGGGATCGACGAAAGCTCGCGGAAAAACATCGTATAATCGACAGGAGTTTGTATCATCAGTTTTTGCAGTTCAGAGAATAACTCATAGTCAAAATCATCCACACCGTCTTTCAAAACCAAACCCAATTTAGCCGCCCACATTTTTTTCATGTGCATGCGCATAACATTCTGAAATTCGCTTTCTATTTCATCAAACGCTTCTAAACACGTTTTACCCGACTCTTTATACGACAAAAGTAAAGGTCGTAGAGCCGAACAAAACATAACAAAGTTACTTTCTGCCGCATTAGGCTGATTCAAAAATGAGAAGTGACGACCGCCGCCCGTCCATGGCTGGTAATACGGATTAAACACATCGCAAAAACCAAACGGACCATAATCAAGCGTAAAGCCACCGGCCGCACAATTATCGCTATTAAAATTACCCTGGCAAAAACCCACACGAATCCAATTAGCGATCAGAGATATAAGACGATCTCGAAATTCTCTCGCCAGCACCACCACTTTTTCAGCAAGACTAAGCTGCGGATCGATAACACCAGCGTATTCACGATCAATCAAGTGCAGCACAATTTTCTCAAGCTCTTCCATGGCCTGCGGGTGTTCATTATTACGAGTACGACGCGCAAACAATTCAAGCTGACCCACGCGTAAAAACGACGGGGCAACCCGTGTCGAAATCGCAACGGCTTCCGATACCATCATATCGGGATTCTCGGCACGCGAACCTTCCGAATACCAAGGTCGCTGTACAGTCTCTGACTTAGAAACAAACAAGCTCAACGAACGTGATGTCGGCACACCCAAAGCGTGCATGTGCTCTTGGGCCAAGAACTCACGAATACTCGAACGTAAAACCGCACGACCGTCCGCACCACGGCAATAAGGCGTGCGACCGCCACCTTTCAACTGCATTTCCCAGCGCTGACCGTTAATCACCGCCTCAAGCACAGACACCGCACGACCGTCGCCATAACCATTACCCGTTTGGAACGGACACTGCTGAATGTATTCCGTGCCGTAAATAGACAATGCATAACCCGTTGCCCAGCCCACTTTACGCATGGGTGCAGGAACTTGAGAAATATCCCCAGAGAACATGCGCATAAAATCCTCAGACTCTGCCAAGCTGTCAGCAAAACCCAGCTCAGAAAAAAACGACGTACTGTGCGCTATGTATTCAGGATCTGCGATAGGCGTAGGCTGAACCGGCACATAATGCCCTGAGAACACTTGGCGCGATCGATGATCGATACCGTCTTCGGTCGCGTGAGGATCGCAGTTGAGCGTATCCATTAGAGAATAGTCTGCCAACTTCGCAAGATCATCGAGGGTCGAAACCGCTGGGGCCGTGTTCTCAGGTAGCTTAGTTGTCATAGTGGTATATACCAGAGTTCGTGAAGATAAATAATACGGTATATATCTTAACCCGTTATGTAACATTCCTCATTATTCGAATGAAAATGAATGTTTCAATAAGCGTAAAAGTGTTATGAAACTCACAAGCAATGTATCCATGCAGCCACCCACCTTTACATAAACACTGATAATATCGATACTGAGCCAATAAAAGCACACTCAAAAGACATCACAAGGCATACACGAAAGCATGGATAGACGCGCGATAAAATTCGATTGGAATCAAGCACGGGCATTTCTTGTGACAGCTGAAGAAGGCTCTCTATCAGCCGCTGCCCGAGCACTGGATATGACCCAGCCCACAGTTGGGCGACAAGTCGCAGCGTTAGAAGCAGAGCTTGGTGTTTTATTATTTGAAAGAACAAATTCAGGGCTAGTACTCACACAAAATGGCATTGACTTAATGGCACAAGTACAAGCGATGGGAAGTGCTGCAACCAACTTATCATTATTAGCGTCAGGTCATGCCGAGACGGTTGAAGGCAGTGTTTGTATCAGTGCGACAGAAATGATTGCGGCCTATACGCTTCCGGCAATAATAGAAAAAATACGCAACAAATGGCCAAAAATTGAAATAGAAATAATTGCCTCCAGCGATACCAGCGATTTGTCGCGCCGCGAAGCCGATATTGCAATTCGCAACTATCGCCCCAGACAACAGGAACTGATCGCCAGGCGAGTTCAAAATACTCTAGGCCATCTCTACGCCTCAAAAAACTATATTAATACTCTTGAAAGACGACAATCTCCACAAGACTTAAACAACGCTATTTTTCTTGGCGTTGATCACTCCAACCGTATTATTTCGTATCTTAATAAATTTGGTTTTCAGCTAAATCTGAATAACTTCCCCGTCATTGTTGCCAACCACTTAGTACAGTGGGAAATGGTAAAACAAGGCATAGGCATTGGTTTTATGACAGCCCATATCGGTGATGCAGAATCTTCAGTTGAAAGAGTATTACCCACACTTCCAGCCTTTGAGACCGAGACCTGGCTGGTTGCCCACAGAGAATTAAAAACCAGCCGCCGACTCCGAATCGTATTTGATTATTTAGCCGAAGAACTGAGCCAGTGAACTATTGCTGAGCGAATGCATTTACGCATACCCGCTATACGGTTAACGCCATTGCTGGCCATTATTGGCCTCGATATACTTACGCTGACTAAACATTCACGCCAAAGCTTTACTAAGCCTAAGCACACGTAAGAGACATGACTTTATGAAAATGAGCTATAGCGTTTTAGGAACAAACAACATGGAAGCGGCGGTTAAATTCTACGATTCCCTTTTCGAACAAACAGAACTTAACCAAGTATTCGCAACCGACAGGATGACATTCTGGCAGTGTGAAGATTTTGCCTTTGCCATAGCGATCCCCTTTGATGAAGAGCCCGCCACGAGTGGAAATGGCACAATGATTGGTTTTTCTGTAGGCTCTACCGAAGAAGTAAAACGCCTTTATAAAAAGGCTATTGAACTAGGAGGCACTAGTGAAGGTGAGCCCAGTCAAAAAGGACCTCGTTTCTCTGGGTATGTGAGAGATTTGGATAAAAATAAACTGTGTTTTTTCGAATAACCGTTACGTCTTTATTGCCGTCGTATGAACAAGTGCCGCTAGTTAACCGCTACGTTTTCTTTCGCGCACTTCATAATCCATTAAATTGCCCTGCGCATCCAACTTCATATGACAGCATTCGTCAAATACACTTCTCAATCACAATCAAGGGGGCAGAGTTCTTGATTTAAATAATCCTGGGGAAGTTCAGGTTATTTTTAGAAAACTAAAAGCACACCTAAAAAACCAACAGGATTATTGGGTAACCACTGCAGTCGGCGGGATCAAGTACTCTGACCCCTTGATCGTGACCCCTTGATCGCTTAATGCACACCTTATTCAACATAATACCCAAACTAGAAGCCGCCGTATGAACAAACGCCGTGTGGCCTTCCATACGCATCGTCTCAACGTCAGCGGATTAACAAACGACGAAGCGGCGGCATGAGAGGTCGTACCGTAGTGATGCACAATGCAAGCTTGCACAGGCACGCAGCAATACTGGGTATAACTCACTTTGTACGAGCAAGATTTATCACTAAAAAGACGCTGTATTTATAGAGTAAATACAGCTAATAGAGCAGATTTTACACTGCTAATTATCGCGATAATTAGCAGTGTAAAATTCAAAAACGATCCATTAATTTACTTTTCTGCAATACTTCTTTTGGTAACACCATTATAAATAAAGTTATTAGCAAATATAATAGTCCGATATAAAGATCCTTGGGGAAGGGACCATCTAATAACTCCGTCGGGTTCAGTAATGTAGTTATTAATATAAATGGCGATAATAGAACAGAATATTTTAAATGTGGATGAGTTGGTAAAAAATCAATAAATAATATGCAGAAGATGGTCCAGATGATCGACCATATTAAAACTAAAGCTAATTTATATTTCATTAAATTTTACTACCTGACATTTTTAGCCATTTAGACTGAAATTCATTCCAGTCTATAGGAACTACTGATTTATTAGCAACAGATTTTGCAGCCATATACATTAGTTCAGACGAAGCCTTTATCGCTGCTTTTGGATCGAGTACTCTGACCCTTGATTACCTGACCCCTTTGATTACCTCGACAGGAGCAGCATCTAAAAAATGGACAATGCCAATTAGAGATTGGAAACCTGCGTAAAATCGTTTTATGATTGAGTTTGAGGAGCAGTTATCTCCTCATATTTAAAACGGGCAGTTACATAGTTTATTTTACAGCCTCTGAATTTGGGTAAGTAAACCAACAGATAAACTTGTTCTATATTTTCTTGAGAAAAGTTCATTCCTATACGGAATTAAGGGCTGTACTCTCACATTCGAACAGAATTTCATTTTTTTCAAGCAGACTATCTGGGTAATATTCAACCAAGCTTATTCGAGCATATTCAGGCTGATTAACAGCAGAAAAACTTCTATCACTTAATGCATGTGAAAACATCTTACTTTGCTTATTCTTAACAGCAACCTGAAAACTGTTGATAAACCTTTCATTCCCAATCGTTTGGATGCCATGAGTCATCACCCAGAATTCGTATTCATTAGTTTGATGAATTAATTTTGCCCCCCCTCGTTTATGCTTTGCTGCACTCAATCGTATCTCATCTGTATTAATATTATTTTCTAGCGCCTTAGCATCACTAAAATTAATATTACAAGTCAACGTTAGTGATACTTTTTCTCTAGTCGAGGACTCTGCATGAGAATTAAGAGTGAATAATAGTACTATAATAATTAGATTTATATTTTTGAACACGAAACACCCTCTTTAATATAAACCTTAAATTCAGAAAATGTCATAAAATTACTTTTCTCAGAACAATACAGATAGTCTTTCAAGTCTAAATCAAGCCTAAGGTAGTGCTCAATTAAAACCACCAACACTAAGAGCAGTGCAAATACACTAACCAAGGAGTAGTTAACGATCCGACCTGATACCAACTTAAATTTAAACAATGAGATTACATGTATAACAGGTAACATTGATGTCATAAAATACACACCAAAATAAGCTTGGTACGATATTACCTGTGCGCCGCTATGCATGTTTTCATATAATGTATTCCATTCAAAAAATGCATATACACAAGCAAGTATTGCGGCAACATCAAAAAAACCTAGTACTATATTCGCTGTTATCTTATTCATTATTTAATAAAACATACCCTGGCCAACAGATTCGCCATTCATCAACTGCCATTTCATTCTTTTATCCGCCTGATGAATTTGTCGTCCAAATTCTCCAACTGTATTATCATAGGCATCATTAAAAGCCTTAATAAGAGCTCGCGTAAGGCCAAATTTTTCGTCTAAAACATCAAGAGCATAACTTGCTGCTAAACCTACTACAATAGCGACTACAATAGGTCCTGCAACCAGAGTTGTAAGTGTTGCTGTAGCAGTGGCCGCCAACCCGACAAGTGCTGAAGCAACACCAACTTTCACAAGATCTATTGCCGTACTTCCAATAAGTTTCGACATACTTTTTTGATCTGACAAAATATGATTCAGTATATTAATAGGAACTATAAGAAAAATGGTCAACCGAGCACCGGATATAACAGATCCCCTAACCCCAGCTTTCCCAATAGCCATATCAACTACTTTTGGATTATCTGCTAAATACCGTGTTCCTGTGAATATCGAACGATTTCCAGCATGATTTTTAAAGATGACATATTGCTTATTTTTAACCGTTTTAAGTACTACTCTACCATCCATGTTGAAATCATTAATTAATCTTCTCGCAGTATCGATGTCCAGTACCGCAGATGCATAATTCGCTCCTATTCTTGCACCATTACCAACAACTTGAGATATTTCCTTACCCGTACTCTTCTCCCAAGCATTAATTAAGTATTCGCTTGAAAAAACGTCCATTACCTGGGCATTATTATTAATTTTATCTTTTATTATATGTATATTTGACATTTCAACTCCCTGTTAATAAATCGACTTATTGTTCCATGTTTAATGAAACCTTAACAAAGTATGAAAACCGACACTATTTAAATACGATAGCTGCCACATATAATAGTACTAAATCACTAACAACTTTTCCTTCATCCTCGTAAAAAATCAAAAAAATCAGTCCTAAAGCAGCCTATTTGCTCACTCAATTTTATTACGATTTATGAGAGCTCGCCCTGTGCTGTACTTATTCAACTACCCCTTATTAGGATTCAAAATATACTTCCCACCCGTAGTCTTAGCATTATATTTCTCAATCACCGCAGGCGTCATCGCCTCCTCAAAAGACAGCTCCACCGTCGACTCAATCGCAAACGTCGTATTAATCTCATCGGCCACACACTTATACAACTCACCCACTCTTGCAGGCTTTAACTTACCCAGAAAACGCATCCTAAATTACAAGAAGACCAACCACCCACACTCCACTTCATACCAAATGCACGGTTAAGCAGGGTCGGTGAAAAATCGAGCCCACCATAACCCTTCCCCTAATAAAATGGGCCTACTTGTTATCCTCAGAGCAATACGTATTGAAACCCGGTGCACCCGTGGCATCAATCGCCTTGAACAAGTCTTTCTTGAAACTCTCACTCGAAGAATTAACAACAAACTTCGCACCCAACTTCGTTAACAAATCGACCTGCTCTTGCTTACGCACAATATTAACTAACGCCACGCCTTCCTTAATGCACACCTTATTCAACATAATACCCAACATTAAGAATCGTACAGTCGTGATGCACAATGCAAGCTTGCACAGGCACGCAGCATCCTTCATATTTCGTTACCAATGGGTAATGTCTGATCTAAGCGAGGCTTAATACGGAACAACATGCCTGGATAAAGTGGCGCGGTTAATACCGACTTATCATCACTCAATAACGCTTTAGACAAATTTGCAGGACCAAACATAGGCCACATGTCTGACGGGTTAATCGGCGATGCATTCCTGCCTGAAATAACACAAAAGTCGTCTCGCGGGCTGATCTTTTATTGGTCTGAACAATATATTGTCATCCACGTTAAACTTTCCATGTAAATCCCTTGATTAGCTTTCACGATGCTATCAGATTGTTCATGATACAGACTGTACATCTTAGAGATCCCAATATTGTCTCCGATATCTTCTTTACTACCTTTATAAAGATCAAATCGGTCAATATCATTAAGCATTTCTCTAAATTGTTTTGTTGGACTGATACAACCTTGGCTTATTAAAGTGATATGGTATTTAATTAATATCCAAATAGCTTCTTCGAGTGAAGGGATTTTATAACCTAATTCATTAACCGCTTTCTCAAACAAAACTGAAACTGAACCCCAGAACTTTGGTTCTTCATCTAAAATATTTAGCAAACATTCAGAGAATATGCCTTGTTTCAGTTTATTATCTGCAAACTGAACCAAATCTTTAGCATCAAGTTTGTCAGCCACATATCTTGCAATAAATATTTCGTCATCCATACGGTGAATACTCAACTGGGCACAGCCATCGGTAAATTTATTAATACAGCATTATCTATAGTTCGCTCAAATAGAGTAACAGTATCTTGCTACTTACATTTCATTGATATACTCAGCAGGAACAGTATCTACTAGCCATACATTATTTGCTGTTCTATAAAAATCGAATCCTGCATCAGCCATCTCTTGTGCTGCGACTCTTAGTAACACTAGCTTTCCATATCGCTTACCTACACTTTCTGCAACAGCTATTGATTCTGACAAATGAACATGATGTCTTTTTTGTTTTTGGAGCCCATCTTTTTTTATAGAATCTAGAAATCGCTCCGCAGTACCATGCAATAAAAATTGTGGGGGCGTTATAGGCTTTAAATCTAAATCAATATTAATTGAGTGCCCTTGATTCGCCTTGATTTTCAATTTGTCACCACTAAGCTCAAAACGCTGTTTATCATTAGTTTCAACAACTACATCAATCAACTCCTTGGAAAGCTCAAAATCATTCGTTTTCTCTATTAATTCATCAACAAGTGCCCACCCTTGATCATCTAATCGAAGGCCTATTTCTTCAGGCTTATGACGAAGAAGATAACTAAAATACTTTGATATTTTCGCTAGATCGTTATTCATGTTCTCAACCTAATTATTAAGCTTACTTGGTAGCATTATCAATCACAATCAAAGAGCAAGAGTACTTGATTTAAATAATATTACAGTAAGTTCAGATGTTTTTTTGAAAGCCAAAAGCACACCTCAAAATCAACAGAATTATAGAGTAACCACTGCAGTTGGCTCAGTAAAAAAGTTTCTAAGATCAAGTACTCTGACCCCTGATCGTCATCTCAACCATATCCAACGCCGTCAGCGGATTAACAACGACGTAGCAGCTGCATGAATTATTACGAGACAATATGCCTGGATAAAGTGACGCGGTTAATACCGACTAGTTCTTTTGAGTATATTTCTCATTTTAATAATCATTCGATAACAACCATCCTTATTTAACATTATGCATAAGTTAACTATATGACCATAACTATGAACACAGAACGCCTTCTAGGTTGTTTTTTTCAGCTGAGGACTTGCTATATTTATTTGCACATTGTCCCATCAATTTTCACAGTGCATATTAACTTTCCTTCTTCATCTGCATAGGAGTGCCATTCAGAGATACCACGTTTATACATCATTAAGGAATAGTTATTAGTACAGGATTGTTCAATTAAGTAGGAGGTCATCGAATCCTTAAAGCTTGAAATATCAACATCCTCTTTTGCTGAATTAAGAAGTGTATAGCGTTTTTCAATAACTGACTCATATATTCTCACTTCATCAAAGCGCGTAAACTCATCTATATTTATGGGTAATTTTTTAGAAAATAATTTTTCCATTCCACTCAAAAGCTCTTGATTAGAAAATGAATCAGGTTCAAATTCTAGAGCAGTTAATATTATTGAGTCATTAGGAAATATTTCAGGCCACTCCGCCTTTTCACCTGATTGCTTTCTACCGAATTTTATTGGGTAACCGTAGATTATCATTTCATTTAAATCGATTTTAACCCATGCGATAAACTCTACATCTTTAAACTGCTCTCCTGCCATTTCGTAAATTAAAACTCTATATCCGTTTTCATGCTCTCTTACTTTAAATTTGCAATCAATGTCTGTATTGAGGTATGTCCAAACACATGTATAATCTCTGTTAAATTGATAACTAACTTGATCTCCGCTTGGACTGACCCCAGACCATGTAGCTAAAAGGTGCTTCTGCGTTTGTACACCATTCCAACGATCAAGAGTAGATTGATCTAATAAGGTTACCGAAGTACAACCACTTATCAAAACAAAATAAACCATTAATAAAATCTTGATTAAGTTGGACCTCTCACTAAAAGCATAACGGTGGGATATACGAACGCTGTTCGTATATCCCCAAGAATATGAGAAAGACGAACGAAGAGAAATTTCTTTTGAGATCATACAACTATCCATGTTAATAATTATCACAACAGTATAATCAACGCTCGCCCTTGTCAATTTGATATGAGGCTCAGCCCACCGTTCGCCTAACCCTTATTAGGGTTCAGTATATACTTCCCACCCGTAGTCTTAGCATTATATTTCTCAATAACCTCAGGCGTCATAGCCTCCTCAAAAGGCAGCTCTTGGGTCGAGTCAATCGCAAACGTCGTATTAATCTCATCAGCCACATGCTTATACAACTCAACTATCCTGACAGGCTCTAACTTACCCAGAAAACGCATCAACAACCAACCACACTCCACGTCATACCAAATGCGCGGTTAAGCAGAGTCGGTGAAAAATCGAGCCCGCCATAACCCTTTCCCTAATAAAATGGGCCTGCTTGTTATCCACAGAACCATAGGTATTGAAACCCGTTGCGTCTTTACTGCCGACCGCTTCCATCGCCGCTAGAATATCACCCGCCAACTCACCGCCGCCGATCGCGTCAAACGCCAGCGTTGCGCCCGTCGCATCAATCGCCTTGTACAAATCTTTCTTGAAACTCTCACTGGAAGAATTAACAATGTATTTCGCGCCCCGCTTAGTCAGCAAATCGACCTGCTCTTGCTTACGCACAATATTCACCAACGGCACGCCTTCCTTAATGCACACCTTATTCAACATAATACCCAAGCTGGATGCCGCCGCCGTATGAACAAATGCCGTGTGGCCTTCCATACGCATCGTCTCAACCATACACAACGCCGTCAGCGGATTAACAAACGACGAAGCCGCTGCATGAGGTGTCGTACCGTCGTGACTAAAACATCCCTATATTTTGAAATATAAATATAAGGAAAATATGCTAACCTATGCGTATTTAAAATACCTAACACATGAAAAAGTACCAGTTTAGCAAGGAGGTATCACCGTAGGATACTGTGATCATAGCTAAGCATTAACTAACTAAAAGGATTTCGTATGAGCTCAATTGAAACATTAAATAAGAAAGCTAAAATTTGTTTAGCAAAAAAATCTGACATACCCATGTCACCATTATTCAACATGGCTAATGCAGCAAAAAGAAATACAACTGCCGACCTTAAATACTTGCAAGATGCTCTTGATTTTCTTACTTGCAAGGCAAAAGCAAAAATGAAATTCACTAACGATGAGAAAGAATTTCTTAAAGAGATATATGAAGCATTTTGGTGGGGAGGTAGATACAAAGGACTTAATGAAGCAGCCCAACTAGCAAATCATTACGTTAATGGTGAAGGCAATAGTATCGCTAATCCATATAAAATTGATGCCACAATATATAAAACCTCAAAAGTAGTCATAGCTACAATGAAAGCCATGAAGATATACCTCTCCGATGCTGATTTCGGAAAGACCAAGTTTCTTAGAATCAGGTGTGACAACGTCGATTTTCGCTCAAAAGCATATTCAAAACCTTTATTAAAAATGAACTACCAAACTGAAGGGAAAATGAAATCCAACGGGGTACTAGAAGCTGCTCAAAATAACCAGAGATTACATAAAGCAGATGGTCACTTTTATTTGGAGGCAATATCTCGATTAACATCTAATAATACAGTACAAACTAATTGGAGAGTTGACAGTTTGTATGATTTCGAACCATTTGAAAAACATGACTATTACACCGAGATTCCTTTAGGAAAATCCAAGCTAATATTATCTGATGGTTTATCTGAATATATGACAAGAATTGGCGTTGCCAATTCTTTCTGGTATAGAGCTGAGTGGTCTGAAACTTGGAATATAATAACGCAGGACGCCTCATGAAAATATTATTTCTTATTTTATGTTTACCACTACTCTTCGCTTGCTCTGAGACTAGCGAAGAAGAAACGTGCTCCTTCACAGTAGATTCTGTCAGCATAATAGATTCGATTAATACAAAAGATAACACCTATTACTTAGTTTATAGAGTAGCAGGCTGGAGTGATAAAACTGAAATACTGGAACTCTATGATAAAAAGCCAGTTTTTGACAACTGCTCAAAGAGCAACATAGAAGCTATATTTGGCGACTCTCTTGAATTATCAAAAACAATTTCTCATGTTTACTTGAATATAGAAGAGAATAGTTTTGAAGTTGATTACGAAGAAGGTATATCAAGCGAAGATCATAACCGTTCATTAAAGTTGGAAATTAGGTAAGCAAACCAACACAATAGATAAAGGATCATCAGATATGAAATTAAAAACAATTAAATTAATTACTATCATCCTTTATCTATTCACTACCTCGTCAGTACTTGCCAATAGCCCTGATGCCGCCGTGAAAGGATTTGCAATCAGCATTCTATTAACTCTGATCTTATTGTTTCTGGTTCTTCGTTTGATTATTCATCAGCGGTACTCAAAAACTAAAACATGTATCTTGGGTACTTTTAGCTTAATAGTAGGGGGTTATCTAGCTGCAATGCTTACCATGTTATTGTATGCAGTATTTGAATGACTGGTGATATTCCCCTATATAAAATCAGTCTCAAACTTAATCTAAAAAACCTAACCCTTATTAGGATTCAAAATATACTTCCCACCTGTCGTCTTAGCATTATATTTCTCAATCACCGCAGGCGTCATAGCCTCTTCAAACGTCAGCTCTTGGGTCGACTCAATCGCAAACGTCGTATTAATCTCATCGGCCACGCGCTTATACAACTCACCCACTCTTGCGGGCTTTAACTTACCCAGAAAACGCATCAACAACCAACCACCCACACTCCACTTCATACCAAAGGCACGATTAAGCAGCGTCGGTGAAAAATCTAACCCACCATAACCCTTCCCCTAATAAAATGGGCCTGCTTGTTATCCACAGAACCATAGGTATTGAAATCCGTCGCGTCTTTACTGCCGACCGCTTCCATCGTCGCTAGAATATCACCCGCCAACTCACCGCCGCCGATCGCGTCAAACGCCAGCGTTGCGCCCGTAGCATCAATCGCCTTGTACAAATCTTTCTTGAAACTCTCACGGGAAGAATTAACAACAAACTTCGCACCCAGCTTCGTTAACAAATCGACCTGTTCTTGCTTACGCACAATATTAACTAACGCCACGCCTTCCTTAATGCACACCTTATTCAACATAATACCCAGACTGGAAGCCGCCGCCGTATGAACAAGCGCCGTGTGGCCTTCCATACGCATCGTCTCAACCATACCCAACGCCGTCAGCGGATTAACAAACGACGAAGCCGCCGCATGAGGTGTCGTACCGTCGTGATGCACAATGCAAGCTTGCACAGGCACGCAGCAATACTGGGTGTAACTCGCCCCTGTTCCTCTCGTCTCTTAAAAGAGTGCCACCGTCTTACCCATTAACGCCTGAGCTTGCTCGCTATCACCCGCAGCGACAACCACTCCCGCACCTTCGTTACCAATGGGTAAAGTCTGATCTAAGCGAGGCTTAATACGAGACAACATGCCTGGATAAAGTGGCGCGGTTAATACCGACTTATCATCACTCAATAACGCTTTAGACAAATTTGCAGGACCAAACATAGGCCACATGTCTGACGGGTTAATCGGCGATGCTTCCATCTTCACCACAATCTCGTGGGCTTTAGGCTTTGGAACATCGACCTCAACTAAACTGAGTGTTAGCTCACCGTCGGATGAGATGTGGGTAAACAACTGCTTTGATGTGTTCATGTTTTCTGTGTTCCTTTATTAATGGCCTGTCAGGTTGCGCTTCGAGTACTTGAGTGTCGTATCCCTGTGCGAGAATTGGTTTTAATAATTGGCTAAAAAATTAGCATAAGAACGGAGGGGTTGCGAGTTAATAGAGGTGTTACGGAATTAGCACTAAGAATCTTTCTGAGCTGGTGCTCCTCCCAAAAAAATAGAAGCATGTTTCACCTACCTTTTGATTAAGGTAGGCCATCAAGCGAAGCTGACAGCATTATCAAAAACTCTTAAATCCTTTATTAGTTTTCTTCGAGCCAATTTCTAATCGCTTTGATATGTAGATTACGATACTCTTCAGTCATATCATTCGCTAACTGATTACTCTTCATAACGTAACACCCCAAATGTGAATACTTCGATCTGAAAGGAGGATTCACACTAGTCTTGCTAGTATCCCAGGTCGAAGGAGAATGCTTACATAGGCACAAAAAACAAAGAAATCTTAATGCGTGATCCCTAGTCAAAGACTCTCTATTTATTGTAATAGACCAATATATAGGAAACCAGACCAGATAAAATTTTATTGATGAAGTATCAAATTGTTGAATACCGTCATGAACTAGCGAATCTCGAGTGATCTTCAAACCATTAAGAGAATCATTGATATTACTTACAATATCATCCTTATGAGGTTTAATTAGACTGATAATAGTTGAAATTAGCTCATCGTTTTTATAATTTTCAACAAATTCATTAATCATCTCTACAAAATCAGAAGCAAATTCTTTTAGTTTTTTCTTATCACCACCATTAAATTTGTAGAGCACCTCAAATGTCGTCTTAGCTAAAATCGGTTTATCTAGGAAACTATTGAATAAAGATTGCTGCTCCCAGACTTTATTATATAAATGAATCACAGAGTAAAGCTCATTTTTAGATTCTAAGCTTTCATATGTACCAACGATGTCGAATCCGAAATTATAATCTTTTATTCTAATTGAATTAACAGCTTGATTTTTTCTTGACAATAGAACTTTATCGGCGCTATGCGAAAATTTACTCATCCCATTAGAAACTACAATTTTGTGTTCAAACGAACTATCGAGATTCTCTTCAATTAATCTAAACATATCAAAGGTTTCTAGAGAAACAAAACCATGAATACTCATAGCATGCGGAACGTTCTTTGCAAAATAAGAAAACTTAACCAATTCAGTGATTTTTTGAACTCTAACATCCGTTTCTTGATTAAATTCATTAACTTCAGGTGCGTCATCCAGTGTAAATACACTACCTCCTTTATACTCTTCATGCCTTATTCTTAATTCATCCGACTGATTTTTAAAAGGCCTTAACATTCCTCCAGGAATTTTAACTTCACTATCAACAAATAAATGTGGAAAGTAATATATAATTTTTCTTTTTTCTTTTTTCATCCACATTCCCTGCCCTTGAAATCATAATATCCTGAGTCACTTCATTTCTAGTTTTTCTCGATCATCCCATGATGCACCTTAATTCCATGAGGCCTGGATGTCCATATTTAGAGTATTCCTCCATGAACATCCACCTTAAGTTATTTCTATTTAGGCCTCTATTTTTCTTTGCTAATCAAGGAGTCAGAAGATCAAGTACTCTGACCCCTTGATCTAGGAGTCAGAAGATCAAGTACTCTGACCCCTTGATCACGTCGCCCAACCCACCCTACGCATCGGCTCTGGAACCTGAGAAATATCCCCAGAGAACAGTCGCACGAAATCGGCAGACTTAGCCAAACTGTCAGCAAAACCCAACTCGGAAAACAAGCCTTTGCTGTGCGCGACATACTCAGGATCTTTAATAGGCGTAGGATTAACAGGGACATAATGGCCCGAGAAGACTTCTCGCGATCGATGGTCAATACCGTCTTCTGTCGCGTTAGGGTCACAATTAAGCGTATCTATTAAGGAATAGTTTGCCAACTTAGCAAGATCGTCGAGGGTCCATCTAATTGATAGTGTCGAAGGGGTTTTCTCAGGCAGCTTGGTTGTCATAGTCGTGAATACACAATTGATAATAAATAGGATTGTAAAAATAGATACCGTGTATCTTACCCCGTTATGTGTCCAGAAGAACATCCGCCCTAAGCAATATGCGTGCTGTCACTTCTTGGCCGAAATGGAGTGGGCTGTCTTGAGTCGGAGTTATTAATATGGCTGAAGGTACGGTTTTTTGATATGTGGCCTTAAAATCAGCCAAATTAAAAATTACAAAATAAATTTTGTCGTTGCGAGGATTGAATCTAGTTCTAACGCAGGAGGTTTTTCAAATGCCTATTTGGAAGGCGCTATACTACTTATTGAAGATGAAGTAATACAGCGCCGAAGCCATTAACGCTAGCCTTTCATTAGCATTTCAAGAAGATCTTTCATTTCTTCAACAGGAATTGCCATACCATTAACATAAATTGTACCACCTACGCTAAACTGCTCTTCCCATGGCATTAGGAATTTTTTAGTCGATATAGATACGCTCACATCTTCAAACTCAAACGTTGTGCCTTCAAGGCTACCACCCGTATATTCAGTTACGCCATGATCACCGCTGTCCATCTTTACAACAATTTTTTGTTTAATTATGTCATAACCAATGACCATATCCATTGATCCTGTAGAATAAACGTCCGTTGTATAATCGGTCGCTTTAAGGACTCGCATGCTATCCATATACATGGTTAATTTAACACCGATTGGATCCATGCTAATTCCACCAAGGCTTACTTCTAAACCTTCGCCAACCTTAATGCCGTTCTCTCCCATTTCCAAACCTAAGCTGGAAGGATCAAGTTTAAGGTCTCTAGAAAGCTGGCCCGTTTGCGACTTACCTTTCATAAGAGGCGCTAACTTCATCAACGTGGAAGTTAAAACAGCGGCCTGATCAGAATATTGATCCATATTTACTTCCTGAACGACAGGCTCTTCTTGAACTGTTGGCTGTAAACGCTCCTTTAAACGATCGAAAAGACCCGCGTTAGCCTGACTTACCGGTAAGACGAACATTAAACTCGTAAGTGCTGTACAAATGAATAGATTTTTTTTCATAATTAGTTCTCGCTATTTTTTTTATTTTAAATCGGGAATTTATTTTTTTAGTCGATGCTATCTGGCGAATTAAATTTAATAAAACCGTCATCACATTAGTCATCATCAACTTTTTCCAAAATTACTAAAAAACTTATCAAACTACAAGTTAACGACTTGATCAGCATCCTTAATTAATAGCATTAATTAAGGATCTGGATAAATCATGCCTTTCATTTAATATTGTCGTTATTATGTCCAATAAATAGGGTATCAAGGTACAATCAGGACATTCACACTAAGCGATAATGGTACAATTAGGACATCAACCCTAAGTGATTATTAATCTAATTAAAAATGAAACGGGATTGTGTCTCTGAATTTAAAATCATACCTAACACCGCGAGTTCATTGCTTTAAATCAGTACTGAGAAGAATAATTTCGATTGTGGGTCAGACTAATGCCTCAAAAAAATAGCCGTACAATTAGGGGGTACAATTAGGACATCTATCCTAAGCGATAATGGTGCAATTAGGACTCGGTACAATTAGGACAATCAACAGGGAGTATGTTCCCGTGTTAGAAAAAGGCTCATACTTATCAAAATGGACCGACAACCTTTTTGGAAACTTCAACAGTGAGCTTTCAAAAGGAGAAGTGCATCAGGCATTCAAAAATGAATATCATTCCGCTTATTTGCTATGAAACAACGTTTCCAGAATTTGTTGGCGAAGCCGTACAACAGACTTTAGCGCAAAGAAATTTAACCGTTGGCACAACACACCTACCCTATCAACATGTTATGCCTTCTGTATTAAGAGCCGTTGAAAATCGTTTACCGCTAGTACACGTGGCCAATAACGGCCCATCAATCGCTGCAACCCCCGACGGCAACGTGATATTTACCTCGGAGTTTCAACAATCAGCAGGCTATGTTGTGGATATTCCTCATTCGAACGCAGAACAAGGACGTTTTTATAGCCGACATCCCACTTTATTGACTAATATTATAAAGTTCCTCTTCGTACTTACCCTTATTGCTGTACTGAAAGAAGGGGGGCGTAGAAAAATGCATATGGGAAGTAAGGGCACTTAAAAGGCTTTACCTTACCCAGAAAACGCATCAACAACCAACCACACACACTCCACGTCATACCAAATGCACGGTTAAGCAGCGTCGGTGAAAAATCTAACCCACCATAGCTCTTCCCCTGATAAAATGGGCACCTGCTTGTTATCCACAGAGCCATACGTATTGAAACCCGTCGCCTCTTTACTGCCGACCGCTTCCATCGTCGCTAGAATATCACCCGCCAACTCACCGCCGCCGATCGCGTCAAACGCCAGCGTTGCACCCGTGGCATCAATCGCCTTGTACAAATCTTTCTTGAAACTCTCACTCGAAGAATTAACAACAAACTTCGCACCCAACTTCGTTAACAAATCGACCTGCTCTTGCTTACGCACAATATTAACTAACGCCACGCCTTCCTTAATGCACACCTTATTCAACATAATACCCAGACTGGATGCCGCCGCCGTATGAACAAGTGCCGTGTGGCCTTCCATACGCATCGTCTCAACCATACCCAACGCCGTTAGCGGATTAACAAACGACGAAGCTGCTGCATGAGGGGTCGTACCGTCGTGATGCACTATGCAAGCTTGCACAGGCACGCAGCAATACTGGGTGTAACTCGCCCCTGTTAACACCGCCACCGTTTTACCCATTAACGCCTGAGCTTGCTCGCTATCACCCGCAGCGACAACCACCCCCGCACCTTCGTTACCAATGGGTAAAGTCTGATCTAAGCGAGGCTTAATACGAGACAACATGCCTGGATAAAGTGGCGCGGTTAATACCGACTTATCATCACTCAATAACGCTTTAGACAAATTTGCAGGACCAAACATAGGCCACATGTCTGACGGATTAATCGGCGATGCTTCCATCTTCACCACGATCTCGTGGGCTTTTGGTGCAGGAACATCGACTTCATTTAAACTGAGTGTTAGCTCACCGTCGGATGAGATGTGTGTGAATAGCTGCTTTGATGTGTTCATGTTTTATAACCCTCTCTAGCTGGCTTTCGAGCTCAATGTAAATTATTCTAATTTGAAATACATTATAGTTAAAGAGTACATAGGCAGATTTATCTCGCGCGATCTATGGTTATACATTTGTAGCCGTAGATTTGATAGCTGCAATATACTGCTTTAAATTGCTTTGCTTAATCTGAACGTAAAGTAACTGTTTATTTTTATTTGATGCTGAAAAGATAATAAAATTATTATTCTTTATTTTTATTTTCCTAACATTTGCGTGAGCAACAGAGTTGCGAGAATGTCGCAAAAGGCTTCTCGCTCCACTATTATCTCCTTTTGCAACAATAATAATCTGCTCTGCTTTAAGCTCACTCGATCGTAGTCTGCGAATCGAAAAGTCTGATTCAGAACCTGTTCTCTCAACTTTAAACTGTATGTTATTAATTCTCCTAAACTCAGTAAATGCTTTTACTTTAAGATTGAAATTACCCTTTGGTTCAAGTGATTTAATCTTTGTTTCCCAAGGTACTAACAGATCAAGATATAAAGTAGAAGCCGTAGATTTATCTATCATATGTCATTCCTTAGTTAACTTTAAAATTTAATTCTATCATTTTATTAATTACATACTCTCTGTATGCGGGATTGATAGTTTCGGTATACCCATCTAGCATTAGCTCTTTACTTACAAAAGAAGTAGCCCCTATATTTTTTAAATGCTGGTGAGTTTCTCTTTCAAAGTTGTATATGAATTCACCACTGGAGGAATATATATAATCTACTAGTTCATGCATTAGTAACGATCTTGCACTCTGCTGCTTCATACGAATCACTGGAGTTCGATTTGTAATTCCTATTTTTAGTGCAATCAACTCACCATCTGAAAAAAGGTCTTGAAGATAGAAATAAGCCTCTTTAGTTTTATTAAAGCCAGTTCCACTACACCTTGGACATCCTCTACCACAAAATAGAGCATCCGGTGTCGTTTCCCACTGCTGCTCTTTTTCTGGTAAATCATTATGATTGTCACAACGAGTAATAACTCTACTTTTTACACCTAGCTGACAATCTGTCGAGAATTTGACAAATTCATAATCGGTCTCTGAGTTGATTTTATCTATTATATTAGATTCGGTATAAGTGTAACTGTTTGTGCATTTAGGGCACCGCCCACCCCTTAGCACGTTATTAATACTAGGTAACCATGGGTTATCAAAACTTTTTCCTTCCCCATGAATAGAGCAATGTAAATTGACTTGTGAGTGTTTATTGTTTTTTCCACTTTTCACAAAACCAACGACTGTATAAGGTGTCCTTTCTTCTAACTCTACGAGGTACTCCTCATTTGAGTAGCTGTATAGATTGGCACATTTGGGGCATCCATTTCCTCTCAATATATCTTCCAAACGAGGTATCCATTTAGTTTTATATTCGTCACCTTGTCCATGAACGGGGCAGTTAACAACTATACGAGTATTTTTACCGTAAGCGCCTAACGAACCACCTTTGCAGTATTCCAAGGTAGTAATGCCTCAACAT
>OJEW01000037.1_pt1 | contig 78122 bp, 93 predicted proteins | sample 1593861 | NCBI WGS metagenome assembly OJEW01 (sample SAMN05416806, study PRJEB24817) | seawater metagenome | isolation source: Sea water | place: Canada:Atlantic | collected 2013-11
ACAGCGAAGCTAACAGCGAAGCTAACAGCGAAGCTAACAGCGAAGCTAACAGCGATTTTGGTAGTCAACTTGTAGAGCACATCAATGACAAGTCAGACTCAATTCAAAGTGAATTAAACCAAATTGCAGGAGAGCAAAAAACAATCCAAACGTATTCAACTGCTGGATTTTCACCAACCTACACAAACGGCGATAATAAAGCTCTACAACAATTAATTGAAAAAACTGAAACTAACAATGTTAGACGCGCACTTGTGCATATATTACAAGATAAGCAGCGTAAACAAACAGTGGCTTCAAAGCGCGGCAATAAACTTTATGGTTCGAAATTACATAGAGCTGTCGTAAACAACCCTTATATCTTTAAGAAGAATAAATCACTTAAAATAAGTGATTATGACTTCACTGTATTGCTCGACACTTCAGGCTCAATGGATGAAGTTTTGAGCCCCGTTCTTACGGTGACGCATGCCCTAATTTCAGGGATTAAAGATAACAAGAATTGCTCTCTTGCATTTTCAACCTTCCCTGACAAAGGAGTTTGCATAACAAGAGGCGCATGGTTTGATGAGGAAATTCTTTCTAGCATTTATGCTGGAGGGGGTACGCCAATCGTCCAATCTTTTTCTAAAGCTATTTCTGAGCTAGGAAATAGCAAAAACAAAAAGGTTATTCTTGTAATTACCGATCTAAATATCACGCATGACAAAGCTGATGAGTTAAATGATCTTATGCGAAAAAACCCATCTATTAATTATGTATGGGTAGGTATTAACACTAAATTTCTAATCCCTTTAAATGGGCATGTTATTGATGATGTTAGTACTGCTAATTTCGCACCAACCTTGAAGGCACTAGCAAATAAACTAGTGGCATAAAAAAAGGGCTCTCATGAGCCCTTTTTTTTATCCAAATAAACTAGCCGATAAAACATCGTGAAATTCTTCAGTATCAGATACATCATCTACAAAATCACTTTCTTTAACCTCACTGCTAATTTTAACATTTTCCTCATTATGGATAGATGCCAATTCATTACTTGGGATCACTCCAGTAAATTCCGTGGGTAGCCCACCCAGTCTAGAAAAAATCAACCCTAACTCTGCAAGCCTAGCCACCTCCGCTCCCAGATTTCCCTTAAGTTCATCTCTATTTTTATCTATGTATTTATAAAGTTCGCTTTTGCTATTTTTAAGACCAACATTAAATCGAATTAGATCAGCCATCTAACCCACCTTTTTCAGATGCTCACTATAGGTTTTAGCAGCAATTTTCAAACCATTAGCATTCGAATAGATTCCATCAGCCTCAACACTAATATCATGCCTTGGAAAAGCCTTGCGCAAAGATTCAATAAACATAGCGCTACTACCCCCACCGGCAATTATCTTATCAACAGTCTTTGCACTTTTACCAATATTGTTACTGGCTGGCATGATTGCCTGATTAGCCACCTGACTAATAACCTCTTTAACAGGAGAAAACTTTTTCTCCCCGCCGACAACACCATCTAACGGAACCTGAACCCCGCAAATTTTAAGAGAGTTATTACGCAGGGCTAAATCAATACGATGAAAGTCAGACGACTCAAGCTTTTCCAACCCAAGATCAGCAATTACAGTTTCATTAAGGTGGCGCATGACCTGTTGATAAACAGTATAAGCCCCCGTATCAGAAGCTCCCGATAATGAATCTACCGGCGTAAAGCCATCACAAGTCGCCCAATCATTACTAAAATATCCAAAATCAAAGCGCAAAGTTCTCGATGTCTGCATCTCTTTAAATGCATCAGCCCCCTTTGCAAAATTAATAAGCCCCGCTACAGGCTGCTGAATCACTACAACATTATGAATTGTGACCGACTTTCCTCCACCAATATTATGATGCCCTTCAAGCCAGTCTTTAAGCTCCGTTTTCATTTCAATGAAATTATTATGAGGAAGGCCAACACCTAAGAAATCAATTTCACTATGCCCCATAGATTGTAAAGCGGCATAAGTTAATGCCTTATATTGATCACTTTTCACATAGTCACGATTCAAAACCTTTGTTTCGTTGGTTAGTAGCTTCGAGATTTCTTTACCAACAAGGTATTCAACCTCACCAACACGCACTTCAAATACATCAGCCTTTTTGAAAACACCATCGTCAAACTGAGCGCCACCGCTCAACACAGCAATACTTGGGAATATGTCATTCTCATCACCCTTAGTGAATTTCGTATTACCAAACCCTAAATCAAGACCTTCACATACTAAAGTCATACAGAACCACCAGTTAAAAATATTGTTAGCGAAGCCATACTATAAACGCAAATTTTATCCTCAACAATCCTTTTAACAAACTTAAGAACAACCTTGCATCAAATCTGAGTAAGTAAGATCCAAAAAATACCAAAACACTGCACTCATTCATAAAAACACTCAAATTTGATGCAAAATTGAATCAATCAAGACAGTTGCTGGATTTTTAGAGAATCCAAGAAATACTTACAAGAAAAAACAGGTGAAAAATCAAAAATACATCCACTATCCCCATATATGGGGATTAGATGATTAAAATGCGCTTAAGGGGATACCAGCTTGCAATATCTATGATTAGCGTTAATAACTTTTACTGGGGATAGCGGCATGAGTATCCCTGAGATAATGAATGGCGAATTCATCCATGCGTAGCACCAGCGCGAAGCGCCAGCTCGGATACTGCAAAAAAATTAGAGAGAGGGATTGGTATAAGGTAGGGGTTCAGCAAAAACCAACTACACACAAGATAACAACAATAGTCATCAAGTCATGAGGATTTTAAGAAACAAAAATTGGAAGGAAATCAATATTCCAACCGTGATATGGAAGGCTGTTATTCGAGCAGGAGAATACAACCGCACAAAAGGAATCTAAAAATATCAACCTCACAAAACACGCACCCCAAATACACACACTCCACTTCAGTAAATCAAAGTGGAGTGAAGCGTGAAATCTACCCGCCCTCTCAAAAATCCGTTGAAAGAGCAATTGGAGCAATACCACAAAGCAATGTGTGATCATGACAGAGCTGTGACTCGTATTCCTTATTGGCCTTTTCATTAGAATCAACAATGGAATATCCAAACACCTCCCTACCGTCAACCTCTGAAATACACACAACAGCCCAAGATGAATAGTTCTTTTGTTTATGATATCGACCCACCTTCCAGAACTGAGATCTGCTTATGGGCCATAGGACGCGGTGTAGGTAGAGTTATCTTTCAGCCACTCGCTATACTGATCAATTGCCTTCTTCTCCGTATTTCTAATGCGTATTGATCTGAATTTTTGTTGCTAGTGCCTGTGGTGCGAAAAACAATATACATAGTTATATTCCCATAACGATTAAGTTAATGGCAAAAGTAACGCAGAACTCAAAACTGTAAAGTCCGAAGGGAGATGATAGGAAGAGCAAAAAACTATAAGTAAAAGTTCGACACAAAGAATATTTATTCTGTAAAACACAACTAGTGGCAAGGCAGTTCAGTGTGAAAGGCTTGGAAAGCACCACTTACAACTAGATTTCATAACAGTAATATAAATATTCAGGCGTGAGACTCACACCAACACTAAATTCAAAACCTAATTTATAGACAACGACTTTAATCCACCCGAAATTTGACAGTTCTTGCCTTCATGAGATCTTCAAGATCCCCACAAATGATCAAGAAGACCAATCTATGACACCTATCGACCTATTCACTCCCACTGACTACCAAGAGCTGTCAGTTTTAAGCTTCGGCGCAGGCACAGATTCAACCTGCATCCTTGAAAAACTAATAGACGATGAAGAATACCGCCAAGAGTACGCACCAAACCGCTTACTAGTTGTTATGAGCGATACAGGCGATGAATTTGAAGAAACATACAGGCACGTTAAAGAAACTCAACAGAAGTGCATAGAAGCCGGTATTGAATTTGTATTTATAACCTCAGATATGGGTTATCACTCTGAAAGCTGGCTTAACTTGAGACACTTCTACAGAACCCATACAGCTATTGGGTCAAAGGCATACCCTAAGACATGCTCAGATAGACTTAAGATTCAGCCAATATATCGATTCCTTGAGCAATGGCTTTCGGACAATTACGGCGTTACATGTAACAAAAAGAAAGGCTTCTACGAATTCACCGCCACATACGGAAAAATAAACATGATGGTAGGGATCGCGAAAGGGGAAGAAAAGAGAGCGTCAGACGCGGCGAATAATCCAAACAAGTGGTATAGAAAAAACATAAACAACGTCTATCCATTGCTTGAGAAAGGCTTTGATCGACAAGCATGCCAAGACTATCTACATAGCAAAGGTATGTATGTTATCCCGTCAAACTGCAAGGCATGTCCTTTCCTTTCGCTAGAAGAACTTGAATATCTCCGTAGATTCCATCCAGAATCGCTTGAAGAGTGGGTAGGACTAGAAGCCGCAAAGCTACATAAACACAAAGATAAAAATGCGGTGATCGTTACAGACAAAAGAGGAGATGTAGTTCTTGATCGCCATGGCAAGCCAAAGACACAAAATAAGAACTACGGCGTATTTGGAGTTAAACCCTTAACAGTGAAAATAATTGAGGCAAAAAAATCTTTTTCAGAATGGACAGATGAGCGCATTAGAGAATACAGATATTCTCACGGACACTGTGTTTCAACAGTTTACTAAGAAACTGGGGGGGCAGATTGTTGGACACGACATCTAATGCCTGTTAGGTCGCTACGAGCTAATGCATGGTATTAATTATAAGAGAGCCATCAGGAGTCTTATAAGAGCGCATGTAAGCAAGTACAATTACTACAAACAACAATCCTTATGGAATCCACATAAATGAAGCATGCTTCGAAAAAATGGTTATTGATAACAGGTGTTAGCACAGCAGGAAAAAGCTTTATTGGTGACTGTCTTCCCGAATCAATGTTCTTCACCCCCGTCAGCGACACTACGAGGCCGCCACGAAGCCATGAAATGAATGGAATAGATTACTATTTTGTCAATAACGATTTCAAAGAGAAAGCTCTTAAAGGTCTCTATATTGAAACCACTGAGTTTGTGGGTAATAGCTACGGGGTAACCTATGAAGAAATATCAAAAGCGAATGGACGCATAATTGCTCATGTGTGCGATTGGAGTGGGCTTTCCGTATTAAGTAATCGATATGATTCATTAAGAGTATTTATCGATATTGCTCCAAGAGACATAATATCAAGAATGCTTGCTCGATGGATGGATAACGAGAAAGAAGATCTTGAATACTTAGCCAAGAGAATACACCACGCACTTACAGTAGAGATGGAGTGGTCTGGAATGGTAGATATTTACTATTCAGATAGTGATGAATTCAAAAAGGATATGCCGAGTCTTGTTAGAAACCTAATCAACCAAGAATACAAACCAAAGCCTTTCGAAATAAAACGATCTTCAAAGTACAAGCTATTACATGTAGAACCAATATTACAATTCCTCACTAACAGCTCAAGACCAAGGCGAGGAGAAATACACAAGACAATGAGTAGTGAGCTACTTGCAATAATAAATCAGTACTAGCGTCGAAGTGTTAAATATAAAAATGAGAGAGATGACCTTTCTGCTGCTCCAGACCAAATGTTCGCATGCGAACATTTATATAATAGCACCATAATATCCCCTCAACTTTTGTAATCCTGTGGCGGATGTTCGCATGCGAACATCTTGCTGGAACCTAGCCTCCCAAATTCTAAATAATGTTCGCATGCTAACATTTTTCCTTGTAAGTGATATTTCACTCTTGCTTAGACCCCCTCACCTGTTAATATCAAAAAAAAGAATTCGCCGCTAGGTTAAAAGCCCAATACTAGACAGATGTTAAAAGTAGGGTAATTTGGTGTTTTTCTTGAATAAGCAAAGCAAGTAGAGGATTTCAGAATGAAGCACCTTGGACATATTATCGCGATCAATAACCAAAAAGGTGGAGTTGGCAAGACAACATCTGTGGTTAATATTGGAAAAAACATAGCCGAAAAAGGTTACAAAGTTGCGCTGATAGACATTGATCCTCAGAGTGACTTAACTACCGCAATTTATCCTGCCGATGAATTGCCAGAAGGCGTGGAAATTGAAACCCCTGAAGGTCTTCGCCCAGGGATGAAAAATAGTTATATATTTTTCAAGGGTGAAAACATGCCTGTTGCAGACACTATCGTTTTTGGGGTTGATGTCGGTATCGATATATTCCCTACAACATCTCAATTGGCGAACCTGGAGAAGGATGGCTTCGAAGTTATCTCAACCTTCCAAGAAAAAGTTCGAACCTTAGCTGAAGACTATGATTTCATCTTGATTGATACACCTCCAGGCATGGGGAATCTTCAAACTGCAGCATTAGCCGCTGCAACAAAAGTTCTTATCCCAACTACCCTTGAAACCTTTTCGATTAAAAATCTTAATAAGCTTATCGCCATGATTGGCAACCTTAAGAAAACAGGTAATCCAGAAGTTGAGATACTAGGAATATTTGCAACAGCATCAAAGGCTCAAAAAACCAAACTGATGAATCACTATCTAGGTGAGCTGGCAGAAGACTTTCCTGGGATGATATTTAAGAGTGAAATTACATCTAGTACAGATGTAGCCACGGCCCTAGCATTGGGTATGTCGATTAATGAATACAAGCCAAAAGCAAAACAAGCAAAGCAATTCAAAGATCTAACAAAAGAAATTCTCGAAGGCGTTGGAGTTTAAGATGAGCACTCAAAGCACAGAATTGCTAAAAACTGCCAAAAAAGTAAAAGGCTTAGGAATTAAGAAGTCAGTAAAAAAACCTGCTGCCGCATTCGACTTGGATGTACTCTCAGGAAAAAGCCCAATAACAAGTGAAGAAATAAAAAGCAATGCAGAGGAAGCTATAAAATCGCTTCCTGAAGGACATAACTACAAAACACAATTTGTTGACTCAAGCTGTATTACTCCAGACCCTGATCAACCAAGAAAAGACATAACAGAAGAGAGTATTAATAGCCTCTGCGATAGAATTGAAACGATTGGCCAGCTTTACCCTATCTTAGTTAGAAATCATCCCGAATCAGGATCTGAGTTTAAGTACATGATTGCAGATGGTGAAAGAAGATGGAGGGCCATTCAAAAAAGCACCACTATTAATGATATTTCTATCATTTTGATACCTGACACACTGACTCCCGCAGATATTTTGATTTACCAGCTATCAGCTAATAACGATCGTGAAGGGATGACTGTTGCGGATAAGGCAGATGCTTACCGCAAAATATCAATCATGTTTAAGGAAGAAGGGAAGACTCAGGAAGCTGCCGCTGAAAGAATTGGAATATCTAGAACACTACTGTCTAAATACACAAGAATCTGTGATGAGGAGTATGAAAGTATCATGCACTTATCTATTTCTGATACTTGCAATGACATCGAGGCTCTTTATTTACTATCGACGCTTAAAACACTATCTGAGGACGTTTACTCTGAAAGCCTAGCGATGATACAGGATGACATAGTTAAAGGTTCTGTGAGGGCGTTTGTGAAGTCTCAGATAGATAAGGCCAACAAGGTCTCTGATGATTCTCCGAAAAAAACAACTAAAGCGAAAATGACGCGATTGAAAGCTGAATCCATTAGCTATAGTAGCGATAAAAAATCAATCCAGATATCCGTGAAGGGAAAGGTGATTGAAATAGATCTAAGTGATATCCCTGAAGAAATTGAAAAATATTTCAAATAGAGGGGTTGCGCATAATGAGAAGTGTGAGAAATTAGAAGAATGAAAAACACAGACCAAGATCAATTAGCCAGTTTAGAAGTCACTGTAAACAAGCAAGTAACAAAGGTTGAAATTTCTCAGGAACATGCGAAAATGTTTCAAGAAATGATTGCCACGTTCGAGAAGAATGTGAGTAGAACTCCTTCAATCTACATGGCTATTCGTGATTCAAAACTAAATCATGAATTAAAAAGTTTATTACTCAAAATCAGATTGACCCAAGATTTTGACATTGAATGCGTTTATCCAGTGAGTTTTAGAAACCACTGATTAAACCAAAAGCGTACCGTCATAGGTGCTCCAGAGGAGGCTAGTGTTGATATCCCGTGGGGGGATGGAGCTAGTCTTTTTTTTATAAAAAATAAGACGACAGAATTACCAGACGTAATGATCGACTTTTTCCCCAGCTATCCACACAGCATATATATTAGTGCTGCCTGGATATAAAAAGATATTTTAACTCAAGAGTTATCCTGTAACGACCGTCACCCCAAGCATGCTATATCTTTACTCAAAGAACGTACTCATCAATTAAAATTTATTACTCATTAACCACACCTAAACTTATGAAGTTCAAATAAGCAAACAGGACTCTAGATAAGTAATTCAAGAATTATTACTCGCTGCCAGCTTCATGATCGGACTATATGAGCTTTTAAATATCATAAGATTTAACGATAAGAACCTGTTCATAGAATGTATTACTGATAAGAGTTTGTTGACACTGTGGTTATCGTGGGCAACTTGTTGTCCACATATCCACAATGTAAATATATTAGTATTACTTTAGATTTATCTAGTCTTATAGGGTGTTATTCAGATATAAGAAGATATAGATCTCCCAAAATATCTCTACAGCCCTTGCAGTTAAAGGCATGAACTATCCTCGATTAAGTTACATTCACACTAAGCAAAGATAAATACACTAAATACACCTTTCTTATCATGTAACACATTAATACAACCTTTTAATAAGCAATTCTAAACAAGCAATACAATTTACATATCTCGGTTTAAGCTTTTATAACCTCATAGAATGAGTAAGGAAAATTGACTTATGCATGCCGTGGAAGAGAATTAATTGGAATTGTGCGTGAGAAAGCCTATCAAGGAGTAGCTAGAAGCCACTTTGTAAGCTCACTGAGAGGAATTAGTGGTGAATTGGACTGCTACTAGTAAAAAAGGCGCAGTAATGCTTACGGAGAACCGCATAAAGTAAGGGGTGAAGGTGAAATATCAGAGAGGCTGTTTTAAGTAGCGTATTCGGGCTCTAATTGGTAATGACCAAAGCTCTTGCTCAAAGTCACTTATGAAGCGACTAACGTAAACCAAGACATTTTGAGAAGAGACAGGAAGCTCTTCCGCTTTACCTTGCTCAATTTGAATATTTTGGAATATCCGAAGTCTCGATAGCCAAGATATAGCCTTTCTTAGACGATAAACTTGTTCACGAAGAGCTTTTGAGAAGTATTTGTTTTGAAGGCTGCGCATATCAGAGTCTGATTCCAACAGCCCCTTATTCTTTGTCCTCCATTCAATAGATTGCTTTATACCTGATACATCAAGAAGTTTCTTTATGCTGTACTTAAAGATCAGATTGCCATCACCACCATGGGTTGAATAGAAGGAATAAAGCCACAACTTAAGAGGTGATCTTCCAATAGACTCCAATATGTTCGGATTAACTCTAGCAAGTGGAGTTTGGTTTAAAAGAAGCTCTAGAACAGGGCCAATACAAAATTTCCATTTACTAAACCGGCGAGAAGAATAATTTGTTCGGGTTACCTCACCCTGATCTGAGTTTATCGATACCTTCCCAGTATCCAGATAGGAAATGAGGCTGGAAAGATTTGGGAGAGCTGAGTTCGAGGAAATCTCAAATTGAGCAGTAACTAATTCAATAAGTTCTTTTTCAATATCAACATAACCAGTTCCCGATGGCTTTATACCAGCAGCCTTGAGAAGCTTCATTGGTGATATTTCGACAATATCATTAAAACCAGTGCGCTTGGCTTCATTCAATAGCTCTAATAGAACCCTAAATGAGCGCATACGGAGAGGGCCATTAAAATGGTGAGGATCGGATGTAATACTACGAGATACGTTCGTAATTACTTTACCTTCAGGTGTTTTAGAAGTTATTTGTACCGAATTAGAATCGAAATCCTCATTACTACTTGACCACTCAGCTGAAAAAAATCGGGCTTGGATCAAGGCGGTTGGGTATCCACGCATTGATTCAGGCCAAATCTTTTTGCCATCAGAGATTAGTTCAGCGTTGTCCATCTGCGAAGAGACAACAGTAACTTTCGTAGTCAAAGCACTTCCAGTTAAAAATATTGTTAGTGTGGTTTAAAATCACTTATTAGCCGTAGAACTACAAATCTAAGATGAAAGATAGATTTGGAGCACGCGAATAACTATTACGGAAGCAAGTTTATTGGTTAAAACACAGTGTTATCAATCAATTATTCCCCTTAAAAGGCCGAAATCCTTACTAATTCAGTCGCGTTCGGTAGTGAATCAATTATTCCTCGGTAGTGAATCAATTAACTCCAGAAAGTTTATCGGTAGTGAATCAATTATTCCTCGGTAGTGAATCAATTATTCATCAAAAGCCTATTAATGCTCGGTAGTGAATCAATTATTCATCAAAGCCTACTAATTCGCGGTAGTGAATCAATTATTCATCAAAAACCTATTAATTCGCGGTAGTGAATCAATTATTCATCAAAAGCCTACTAATTCGCGGTAGTGAATCAATTATTCATCAAAAGCCTATTAATTCTCGGTAGTGAATCAATTATTCATCAAAGCCTACTAATGCTCGGTAGTGAATCAATTATTCATCAAAGCTTACTAATGCTCGGTAGTGAATCAATTATCTTTTACTATTTATATCTACTTTAAAGGAGGACTAGAGAAGGGGGCGATACTGAATGCACACACTCATTAATTCGTACTTATTTCCGAAGAAATACGATAAACTGAAAAAAACGCTTACACCAAGGGGGATAACTTGGAACTAAAAGAATTTGGCCCTTACTTCGAATTACCGAGCACCCACAATCTTAATTCTTGGTTATCCTTAGACAAAATGATTGACGGCAGGCCATTAACAAGAAGGGAGAAAGAATTAATAACTGCCTTAAGAAGCTTCAGATTAAAATCAGCTTCCGATGATTCAATACCGAAACACATCCCTGCTAGTGATATTGTGAAGTACTTCGCTTCCAAATTGGAGATTATTGAACAGAGCAATATTAATACCTTCAAACTCCATATACGACAAACAGCCCCCAGACTAGAAAAAAAGAAAATATTTGAACGAAAGCATCAAGCTACCAGTGGTGCTGGAAGAGGAACTTTTCTCTATGTAATGCAAGATCCAGATCAAGTTATGAAAATAATCGATACTGAGATTAATGAGCAAACGACAATGTTCAGCTCAGAGCAATTACAAGAGAAAAAAGATCAATACAAACGGTTGCAAAGCTCATATAAAAATAGAGACGATGTTCTGCTAGTAAAGAACTCAGATAATTCCGAACCGTGGACAACAAAATTATTTGGTGTTCTGTTAGATAAATGCTGTAGAGAAAATGCAAAAGACTCTAGAAATTCCATAACAAATCATGTGTTGATTGGCGGTGAAAGAGTAGAGATAACATCAGAGGCTCCTGACGGCGGCTTAATGATTAAAAGCGATGCTCGCTATTTAACTTCCATGATTACATTGAATATGCAGCGTGTGCTGGAAACGGGCAATACTAAAAATCGTTATGCTGTAGATATAGATGATGTGATACGAAACTGCGGGCATTCCAAACCTTCTGGTGGGCATAGAATTAGTGCTTGGAAAGCAATTGATCGCTTCAGGAAAACGAAATGGGCAATTAAATTCGATCCTGAAGGCGTTTTAGCTAAAGAGTTTTCGAATGCGCGTGGTGGGGCTCAAAGAGATACTATCTATATAGATCTGATGACGAATGTTGAAACCGGCGTTGATCGGGGAGAAGGCGCACAGCGCACTACAGAAAATAAGGTTCCAAGGTTTATCGAGTACTCTTTAGGTGATTGGGTGTTTGGAGGGATAATGACCAATCAAGAAGGTTTGATTGTACACCCTGGTATGCTCACGGAGACAAACGGTAATGTTATGTCTGTATATTACTGGTTAAGAAGAACACTAAGCACTAATCAAGCGATTAAACTTACCAGTTATGAACTATATGATGAAATTGGTTCCAATACACCATATAAGCATTTCAATGAAAGTATCACAAACGGATTGCTAAAACATGCTGGTGGCCAGAAATACAAAGACTTAGTTATTGGAGATAATATTGAATTAATGCTCTTTGATTACAAAATCAACTGCAGAGTATTAGAACCAGACCCAAAGAAGCATAAAGCTAAACACTCAATAGTTTGGGAATTTATGGCTCCTTCAATACTTAGGGCTTCGAAACTAACGACTAAGCGAAACGAAGAGTTAAGGAAAATTAATAAGGAACGGGATCTTCCGCACCAGGGAAGGTTGTTGTAAAACTGCGGATCAGTGGACTAGCGGAAAGTTCCGACAATTGAAAGGAGGCGGCGAATAACTGACTGAGCCAATAGCAGCAGTTATAGCCACCTTGGTTTCGGCATTCCGCAAACGATTCAAGATAAACCATTTGGAGAGCGGGATGCTGCTCAAGATATCCAGCAATTTCCCTGCCTAAATAATAGCCCACATCAGTCACAAATTCTTTCGCATAATCAGTCCCACGGAAGCTTGGCTTTACCCATACCAAGGAAATAGTTAAGTTCTGATAAAAAGAACCGGACGATAAATCTGGGAAACCACTAGTAGAGCAAATGGATATAGCCTCAATATTATCAATACTCCCTTGGAGGTAGAGGTGACAATCATCTTTATCTAAGATAGAAATGTATTGATCAGGTGACTCAACCATCTCTTCAAGAGCTGACCTAATCTTAGAAAGCGTATTACGATCAGAAAGCTCAGTACTAGTTAATTTAGAAATCACACCAGATTCTCGCAAAGAATTTTTAGCTGATTATGAATTTTATTCTTATTACCTTCAAAGAACACACCAACCATGTATAGCTCCGGCGAAGACTCTCCATCAATTATGGTACTAGGAGTGAATTTGCTAACGTGACGCACTCGGCATCGAGGAACTATTGTCTGATAATGCTTATACACTAAAGGAATCAATATATGACCTCCTACATCTGGAGCTACAGAGGTTGTTATTAGAACTCCGCTGGGTGAAATATCGGTAACAACTGAGGGGTTATTTCTAACCAGAAGCTCTTTCAATACATTGTCAGCCTCAAGCTTCCAAACAGTCGGCTCCAAGTCATTAACATTCGTTGAGCGAGTGTGAGATCTATTTTCAATATTTATTGTTGTGAAGGCTTGCATAATCTATATTCCCAATGTAACCTTTGAAAAGAACATAGCAATTTAAAATATGTTCAGTGCAGCATTCTGCAAGACTACCCCCGATTTACTACCAATTCAAGAAATACCGAGTACTGGTTTTTTGTACCAGCTATTCAGACCAATTATTATTTTCAAATACCAGATAATCTAACACACACAATTAACACCTATTTGTCTGATTGCGCTTAGTCAGAACGACACTAAAGTCGAGCGCCCGATCTGTGTGAATTTAATAATGAGAAATGACTTTAGCAACACCGCCAATACACTTGGGTACAATTTAATAGAATTAGATAGCAATAATGACCAAATCCTAGAAAAGCAGGAAAGCATTATTGCTTTAGTGCCAACTCTATACCTAAACAAAGACCTTCTTCGAAATGATGTAACTCAGAAGGCCGGTATATTGAAAATTGGCAGAAGCACCTACCCAGCTTATGCAGGTGGGGTTTTAGATACGATACAAGAAGTAATTCAAGGTTCTATTTCCATTAGTGAATGTGAAAGAGAGCCCAGTGACTACAGCTTAGAATTAGTTGTTTAGCACGATTTAAGTTTCTAGATCTTTTGATCTTCTAACTACCCCCCCCCTTCGGGGCTACTAGCCCTCTCAGGGATTAATAGCCTCAAAAATCGGAGCTATTAATCATGAACCAAACTATTAAATCAGCCAATGAGCTTTTTAATATCAACTTGGCCTCCAAGCCAAACGTAGTAATTATGGATCGATCCTTAATTGCTAAAGAAGTTGAAACCTTTCTCCCAACTCTCAAATACCACCTCTTTACCGAGGATCAAGTAATTGAAATGTTAGAGTACAATCTATCAGGTTTTCTTGATGGTGCTCACTTCATTACTGGGCAACGAGGCGTTGGCAAATCTTCTACAGTCGAGCAGTTTTACGCACGACTAGGAGTGCCAGTAGTTCGCGTAAACGGGCATATCAATATGGAAATTTCAGATCTAATTGGTTCATTTCAATTAGTAGATGGAAGCACCGTATGGAATGATGGGCCTTTAACACTTGCAGCAAAGCATAACGCCATATTCCTTTTGGATGAGGCCGATGCCGTACCACCTGAAGTCATGATCGGTCTTAACCAGATCAATGAAAGATCTAACTTCACGATTCCTGAAACTCAGGAATCCGTTGAGTTAAGTCCTATGTTCCGTGTTATTTATGCAGGCAACACTGCAGGTCACGGTGATGAAAATGGTGAGTACGCAGGTACAAACATCCAGAATAGCGCATCTATGGATCGCTTCTCGTTCTCAAATTGGAGCTATTTAGGGCCAAATGATGAACTAGAAGTGATTAAGAGAAGTGTAAAAATGGGAAACGAGTTAGATATAGTTGTCCGAGGCTTTATTGCGGTAGCTAATCAAACTCGCGAGGCCACTAGCGAAATACCTGATATCTCAACCCGCTCGTTAATTCGATGGGTTAGAAAGATGGTTGTATTTAGAGGAAAACCTTTTAAATACTCGTTTGATCGCGCAATCGGAATGCGCTACCCAAAAGATATTCAAGATGTACTAAATAAAATTTGCGAATCATGCCTTGGCACTGATGAATTTTATGGAGTTGCACCATGAGTTATCAACTAGCACTATACCTTGAGATAGCATCCGTATTCATAGGAGTAATAACCTGCTTATGGATTGTTAAATCAAAAGTAAACAAAAAGGTTGAACCACCAGTTTTAGACGAAGTAGTCGAAACTAGTGTCCCAACCGTCTTCGAGTACGATCTTGATAACTTCAAAGTAAAGTTTGAAAAAGTCAATGAAACTTGGAGTTCAACCCTTGTGGTTGGCAACAATGAAAGTAGTCTTGATGTCTATGAAAGTGACTTATCAAAAGCACTATCTAAAACATTGAAAATACTGCAGGTTCAACAGAAGCAATCATGCTTTAAAATACCTGAGCTTGTTGAAGTAAACACAATCACTACCTAATTTCTTATCGAGAAATAAATCATGAATCGATCTCACCAATCTCAATTGGTGCTTGATTTTGATGCTGATTTTGATGTCGTTAGAAAAAGCAATACTGACACCTTAAAACGTATCAGTATTGATATTCAGGTAGGAAGCAATGGCCTGACTAGCAGAAGCGAGTCAGACCAACCTCCCCAAAATTCTGACATCAGAATAAGTGTTGATAAGGGAGCGATAACACCGCTCTTAAAAGCACATCCAAAACCAGAACCTACATCAATTGAAAGCTTTGAATTACATGGTGAAACATGGGATTTAAAACAATGCGAAATATTTGCTCATGATCTCTTGACTTATAGTTTGAGGGATTTAATGAAACAAGCAAGTTCAATTGATTTTCAAAGTGCCGCGACTTGGCTCTTTGGCAAACCCTATGGTTCATTCACCCCCAGCTATATAGCAAAGTGCCTTGGATTAGATATCGAGGAGCTATTAGATGGAGCCTTTCAGTTGTTAGACGATGACAGTAAAGACTTCATTAAAACCTTAAAGGAATGAAATTAACCCTGCTCTACCTTTCGGTAGAGCAGAGTTAGTTTTCTTTTAAATAGCCAGGGCTATCTAAAAGAGAATTAACAGAAAAAGGAAAGATTAATGAGCAACTATACAGAGAATGACATTCGCTTAATTGGCTGCGTGATGAAAGTTGGGGCGCTTAAAAAAAGCCGTAGTGATGAGGATGTTTTTGAGTTTTCAATTCAAACAACCTCCAAGACTAGCGAAGCCACTCATAGAGTAGTGTCATTTAACAATCTAGCACTAAATAGCTCTAAATATTTCAGTGTAGGAGATCAAATAATAGTAAAAGGTGAGCTTGATTACATTACATGGGGCGACCCAGGCGATGTGAAAGAAGTTGCCGTTATTCGTGCTCATTCAGCCTTCAGGCTAAACAAGGCACAAACCAACGGACAACAATCAAGCTTTCAAAATCAAAAATTACCCAAGCCCGTTACTGTATAGCTTTAAGTGATGCTTCTGGTCATTAGAGGTTACTTGGCATAAAATGCCAATGATTCACTAATAACGATTTTAACCAGAGGTAGCGCATGATCAACATTAAGAAAATAGGAATAGCATTTCTATGTCTATTCAGCATTGGCATAAATGCCAGTGAGAAGGACACGCCAACACTTATAAAACGGCTGGTGGAGGGAGGAGTAGAGCTTCAACAGGTCTTTGAAATCAATGAACACCTGACCGGCTACTCTCTGATCGAGGGTACAAATGGAATGGTACTCATAAGCGTAACTGGAACTGATTTAGTTATGAATGGCGATTTGCTTGATGCAAACGGCAATAACATGACAGAGGTATTCAAAACAGAGTATCTGGAAATACCGGAGCCAGACTACACAGCAGCATTAGAAATTTTGAAGAATGATACAAAGTACTTCGAGTCACCAGTTAAGAGCTCGAAGAAGAAAAACAGCATTTGGGTACTGCATGATCCCAGTTGTGGATACTGCAAGAAGGCATGGAAGTACCTACATGTTAATAGATGGAATGACTACACAGTCAACTGGGTTCCAGTAGCTGCTTTAGGGCAAACATCTTTGGAGTACTCTGCCTTCTTGTTAAATGCAGATAGTCCAGGGAAAGAAATGACAGACATGATAAACGGTATGAAGCCTAGCGAAAAAATGATCGCAAAAGCACAACCTTTTCATGACCAAGTTAGAATAAATACATCCGTAGGGATGAAAGCATTTAATGCAAAAGGCACCCCCGCAATCATCGTACAAAACGAAAAGGGGGTAAAAGTACTATACGGCTTCAATGAAGCCGAATTGAAAAAAGTTATGAGAGACTAATTATGAGCAATAACGCTGTTCAATCACTAATAGACAAAATTAAAGTAGTAAAAGATTCGTTATATTACGAAGCGTTAATGGTCGAACAGCAATTCAACGCAGGCCAGAAGAGAGAAAATAAGAAGGCTTCATCCATGGGGATGGGCATAAGGTTACCGAAAGTTTCTGTCGGAAAAGATGGGATCGCCTGCAAGTGGTATAAAAGAAAGATTCTCTCTTCTGGACAGTATTCAGAACAATTATATACTTGTCCGGCTAGTGGTGAGTACAACATCAAAAAGATAACCGTTCATTCTCCTCTGTGGGAAAAGGACATGATCACCGAAGCAGAACATAAGTTTTCGGAGATTCGACACTTAAGCAAGAAAGTGTTCAAGCTATCAAATGGGCTTGATGTGCTGAATGAGTATCTTGATAGTGAAGGTATTTTTATCGATGACTTTGAAATAGAAATCGATGAAAACTCTGAACTTGGGACATACGCACTAGCAGTAATCCATGATCTGTTTGAACAGACCGATGAAATCTTGGCTCAGTTGTTCAAAAAGGCGCTAGACCTTCAAAGCACATACTATGAAGAGTGGATGATAAAAGCCAATACTCACGGCAAGGCTGTTTCTGGTGTTTTCCCAACATCGAGGATGAATAAGAATAGTCTTGAAATTAGATGGATAAGAAAGGCCAGTGCAAAAGGCGATTCTATCTGCATAAGCTATAAAAAAGGAAAAAGCAGTAAGTACAACACACATAAAATAACCAAGTCCTTGCCTGACTGGTGTAAAGAGCTGGTAAGTGAAACAGAAGACAAGATGGAAAGAATAAGAAGCTCATCCAAGTGCCTACATCTTGTTAGGCGATGCGCGAAAGATATCAACCAAGCAATAAACCAAAGCTCAAGAGTGAGCTGTTAAATGGAAAATAGGTAATCAATGAAAACGATATTAATGATGTTAATGGTGCTGACTATCACCGGATGCTCAAGTATGGCAAAAGTAGATCAAAGCCATATTGGGCTTATGGCAGATTACCCTGAAAGCGAGATGGATAAAGGTGTATTCATCGGCTTATACCATAGAACAACAAACGCACAGTTCTATAATAGAGTATCGAAGAAGTATGAATTTCAACCACTAAGCACATCTGACAAGCTATACATAGAAAGCGTTGCGATAAACACAACAGGCGGAACGCTCATCGACATGGTTCCTAAAGGTATCAAGGTACTGAATGAGTACACTAATGATGCACCAAGCTTAATCGTTTATCTTGACGGCATTTCTTCCCAAGGAGTTGTAAGACTTGACTTCAGGCCGCTCATAAACTTTCCCCTAAAAATAGTAACGCTCGGCCTTTCACCCGCTTACTACAATATCATTGCCGATTTTGAAGTTACTTATGAGTACAATTACAAAGGCGATATTTTCAAGAAAACCTATCCAGTGAAAGCCTCGTATGCACACGCTGATGGCGTATTCACCTATGAAAAAGAAAATAGCGCAAGAGAGATCGTGCAGAAATACATCACCGAAACTCACCACCAGTTTTGGAATGATTATAAAAATAGCGTAATCGAAAAAGAAAAGGATTCAGCATGAAAACCGCAGCACAAATAAAGGCGATGATCGATGGTTTGGGTGATGGAGTGATAACACTTGGGGCTAAGAAAGAGGTCAGATTCTTACCTGAGATCATTCGTGATGACGAGGTTATCTTGTATCTAACATCTGGCCTAATGGAAGCAAACACATGGCTAGTCGTTGCAACAAACAGAAGAATTATATTTCTCGATAAAGGCATGATTTTCGGTCTAAAACAGATTGAAATTCCTCTCGATAAAGTGAATTCAATAACTCAGGATACCGGCCTGATTTTCGGAACGATAACTATTTTCGATGGCGTATCCCAAAAAGAAATACGCAACGTGGCAAAGGGGAGCGTTACCCCATTTGCGAATGCTGTTAATGCAGCCCTGCAAAATAGGAATAATAGAGACTCGCAAGGACAAAGCGCCAGCCACTTAAGTACCAACGACAGCAAAGAGAGGCTTGATCGTATCAAGGTGTTATTAGACCAGGGATTGCTAACAGAAAGTGAATATTCTGAGAAAAGAAAAGAAATAATTAACTTAATGTAAGAGGCTAGAGCAAGGCTTGACGGATTTCTAAATCGTGAGAAATTAGAATCAAACAACTCACGGGAAGAAACTCCATGACGACCAATATTTTTAGCAGCTTAGATCCAGATAGCATAGGCCAAGCTATCAAAAAGGATAATGATATTCGACAAGCTTTATTTACTTCACTTGAAGTAAATAAAGATTACTTTGTTACCACTGTAGAAATGTACGGCCCACGAAACGTGCTTAAAAAATCAGGGGCAGAGGTGATCGCGAACCACTTAGGCATCAAGGTGTCTATGAGTGAGCTGGAGACACTACAGGTAGCTCAAGGCGGCATTATTTATACAGCTAAGGCTTTTGCTAAGATTGATAATGAGATTGTTGCAGAGGGCATCTCATCGCGTTCAAGCCTTATTGATAATGGTGATGTAAACACAACTGCCAAAATGATGTATAAATCAGCTTTCATCGATGTTGTTCTTCGGGCAACAGGAATGACACGCCATTTCACTCAAGATATACCTGAATCATCTGACGCTACCGGACTAGAGCAAGCAATCAAAACAAATGATCATGAGTTCAACGACCTCCTTGATCGCGTTAAAGACAGCCTGGGCATCAGATTGCCTTTTGTCTTAGCACAACGCAAAGCCAGTAAACCAGAAGATCTAAGCTATTCAGAATTACTTGAAATAGCAGAGGATGAATTTATTGACTGCTCAGTCGATACCATTAAGCAGCATACCGAAGAGGAAGAAGATCTTAATAAACACAATGAAGAGTTGCCTATCACGTTGAATTTTTCTAATTCTCGCACAGCAACAGCAGGGCTTACGTTATGAGCGCACAAATAATCGCACTACCACAAGATAATGAAAAATGGGTTAGGGTAAGACAGCAATTTCTAACAGCAACTGTCGCCAATGCATTAAAGAATGAAGAAAACTGGCCAAAAATTCTTGCGGATAAATTACAGCGGAAAAACAACAAATTTAAAACAAAGGCAATGGCAAAAGGAATTATGCGAGAGCCTGTTGCGAGAAATGTCTACAACTCGGCCAGCCAAACTAATTTTGAGCCAATGTGCGTCATTGATAAAGAGCTTGGAGCGATGTGCTCACTAGATGGCGGGACTCATGAACTTATTGTCCTGCTTGAAATAAAATGTCCAGAAAAAGATACTGAATCAAAGCTATATCAAGACGCGATGGAAGGAAAAATATCGGCGGCATATATGGATCAAATGCAGTTTCAGCTAATGGTAACAAATGCTTCTTATGTGATATTCATGGTATTCGCTGGTGGAGATCAATTTAAAACCATACTAGTCAAGCGTGACGAAGATAAAATAAGCCTACTTAAAGACCTATGCTTACGCTTTTGGGCATATGCAAGTGAAACAGTTAAGGCAGCAGCATAGTTTTGGAAAAGAATAACCAACGGAGTGCGCGGGATCTACCGCGCAGGAGTCTCATGTTTAGTTCTGCGTTCGATAATGAAATTGGTGTAATCATTGCTGGTAGCGGGTTTCCCGAAACAAGAGGTCATGACGGCTTCATAAATAAGAAATACCTAGCATCTGTTGTTGATATATTGAAAAACATGCAAAAGGTTGGAGACTCTTTCTTCATTTATTTAGGGGAGACACTAAAACCTGATATTAATTATCTTATTACTATGCTTGGAGAAACACTCGAAAACGAGGCGTTATTCTTCATGCGTAATAACACTGACGGGATTTTAATACCCATCGGGATAGATAACATTCTAATACTATCCGAATCCCAAGCTGAAATAAGTAAGATCATCAGTGAGTTGGATTCGACACACACACAAAGTTTGAAATGGATTTTAAATTCTCATTATGATGACAATCAGTGGGGGAAGGTATGAAATTCATAACCTTAAACACCAATCATGAGCTTTATCACTCAATTAAAAAAGCTGAATCTGTGGGACTATTAAAAGAACAGATTGAAGTTCTGTTAAATATCAACACCAAAGATATAGACACAATATTAGCTCACACAGACAACGGTGAGCAGTACGCGATCAGCGCTATTTCATATCAGCGACTTGAGGTGGGCGCTAAAATATTAAAGAAATTAACCTCTGGTAAAAAATTATTTATCAATCCAGTGTTATTCCCGAAGGTAGAGAACATAACGGATCTATTGAATATACTTCTTAGCGGTAATCATTCTGACCTTCTTTATGTGGAAGCATTCGTAGAAGAAAATGATAAGTTAGGAAAGCACTACCCAACACCTGCTTAAAGCGATTTTCCTTAAAAGGGTAAAGCCCCTCAGTGGTGAAAACTTGCGCGATCTTAAAAGTGCCGTAGCATATAGGTAGAAACTAGGAGAAAGACAATGCTCAACTTAATTCAAACTATTATGCTACTACTTGTTGTCACGGTAAGTGCTCAGGCCGATAGCGCTAGAACCATTACTATCAATGAAGAAGTATCCTTCCCAATAAGTGATAGGGTTTCTGTTGAGGATCGCACGAATATAGCAATCATCAATGCAAGAAAGACCTTTTCAGCAAATCTAGATCAGCAAATCTCAACAAGTATTAATATTAAAGATGGGAAGTATCTAACAGAGCTTTCCCTAACAACTGCAATGACAATCAAAGAGGATATTCTTGACGTATCCCATAAAGAAACCAATGAGTTAGACACAACCTCTGTGAAGGTTCGTTTTAAATACAACCCGACAGACGTAGTTGAAAGAGCGCAAGAAATTAATCAAAATAAAACATTACAAGAAAAACTAAAAAACGCTCAATCGGCTAACCAGAATCTAATGAAAGAGCTTGCTAACACTCTAAGCAGTGAAAGCAGTATGACGGTTAGCAAGGCTTTAGAGCTTGCAAGTAACAAAGTAACGATTACTAAGGGGGGCAGTCAGCATATTGAGGTAACAACACTGAACGAACAGATTAAAGGGCTCGTTGGTAATAAAATAGCCAGAGAGCAAAAAAACAAAAATGCCTTTGTCGATGCATACCTTCCAGCATTGCGCGATAGCATGAAGATGACCTACTACGATGTAATCCCCTTTGTGAGTGGAGATAAAACATACGGAATTATCGACTGGGTTATCGACCTTCCTCTAATGAAGAATAATCAGTTAAGCCCTGTGGCACAGACACTAAAGCTTTTACCTGAATACTATAAGCAGGAATCGAGAATAGAGCTTAATGGTCGTAAATTAACAAACTTTGAACTAATTAATCCAGGGTTTTTAGGGATTGTTGGTGGAGCTGGTGGTCGCAGAATCCTAAGCCCAGCAGTAGACAGATTTAGTCACTGTCGCGGTGCTAGTGGATTTAATACAGCCTATGATTCAGTCGAGCGCGATTTTGGAATCAAGAAATACAGAGGAGTAGGTGGCCGAGCAGAGTGTGGGCAGGCAGATTATGTGAATATGCCAAACCCGATTCTTGCAGCAACATTAAAAGGTCGGTTAATGGCCTCGATTCGCTGGCCTGAGCTTGATCTGTATGATGAGATAATCCTTTCAGACATAGGTAGCATCTGGATCGCTTCTAGATCAGGAAAAACAATAATACCAATGCCTCTAAGAGACATCCCAAGTCTAGGAAAAGTTGAGGTTAGTTTTTGGATTGCAGGTATCGATGAAAGACCATTTAGACAAAGCAATGTTTTAAAGTGGGTGAGTCAAGCCGTATCTATTGAAGCCTCAGAAGAGTTGATATTGCGCGTAGAAGAGAGAAGAAAGGCTAAATACCCTTTTAGCACCTTCCCGTTTTTAGCAAATATAGACAGAAAGAAGGCCAGATTAAAGGGTCTTGGGGCTGATCTAATTAAAAAGAACAGTAAAAATAAAGCGTATTTAGGGTTAGAAAAAAGCAACTACAAAGCAGAGGCTCTAGATTTCGATACAGGAAAATTCACGCATGACAGAGACTATATAAAAGTAGCCTACAAAAACAAGAATGCACCAAAGCGGCTTAACCTCCCTTACAACGATGAGATAAGCCTAGTTGAGTTGCGTTTTTGGGAATATGAGTATGCGAACGATATGACAAGCGAGGCAATTCTTCCCGCCCAAACCTATAAAGGGATACCTTTCATTGAGCTAATGTATGGTGTCGCCCCGACATTGAAAGAGTTTGTCCAAGCCCAAAGGAACAAAAAGTACGCCGATATTCTTATGACGCAGTGATATGTGTGAGGGGAGAATTAATATTCACTCTCCCTTTATCATCCAGTATTTGGTATAGTTTCACTAACAACAAAATTAACCAATGCTGAGATACTTAAATCATGGCCACTCAGGTTCTTGAGCTATACACAACGAACGCTGTACTTTTATCTAAGGCACTAACAAGCGTAGTCCACATGGTGGGCAGTGGAGCTTTCTCAGACGTACTTTACATGGCTGCGCTCATAGGTTTTGTCGCCATGATTACCAATTTTGCGCTCGGTACTGGCAAGGTCGAGTGGGTTGGGTATGTCTTAGCCATTTTCTTAGCCTCAACTGGGGTTAAAACAACTACCACCGTAGGGTTGGTTGATTCCGCTGGTGGCGCATACCGAGTCGTGCAGAACGTGCCTGTAATTATTGCTGTACCATTTTACATAATAAATTCTGGTGCAAGAGTGTTAACGGACTTAGGCAAATTCTATTTTAGCGCCGCAGGATCAGACATGCTTCAGAATGGAGTAGGTTACGGAACAGCACTTATTGCATCAATGCAAAATATCCGGTGGAAAGAGGCTGATATAGCAGTTTCAAGTGTTAGCGCTGCCAATAAGTCAGAGATAACAGTAAGAGGGGCTATCGAGGGGTACATAAATGAATGCTACATTCCCTACATATCAAAAAGCGGTTCGAGTGATAAAGTAACTTCTGTTCTATACAAAGGTACAACAGCTGTAACATCAACTGCGGATGTTTGGGATTTGTTCAATTCACACATTACGCGATGGGGGCCAAACCATATTGCAACGACAGGTAGCGGGAATCCTCAAGCCAGTTGCGATGAGCAATTTTCTGCAATCAAGACAGTATTAACATCTCAAGCTTGGAAGGACGCAATATTAAATGATTTTGCTTCCACCTATTACTCATTAAGCAGCAGTATGGATAGACCAGGATCTTCTTCCGCAGCCCCAGCAGGCACTGCCGCAGCATTAAACGCTGATCAATTGGCCATCAGAAACGATCTTAAAAAATATATTAATTACATGCTTGGCACTTCAGGTGGAAACGAACAAGCTGCCACTATACTTCTTATGGACTACCTATCAAAAGCACTAAATGTTGGCTTATCGCAAGATGGGCGAGTAACACTCACCGAATACCAAGGTAGAGCGGGATCTGCATTTGATGACGCTATTGGGCAAAACAATTTACGAATGGCGGCAGAGGGCGATTTCTTCGTAAAATACGCAGGGAATATGACGCGATTTATAGAATTCCTAACCTATCTTTGGCTACCAATTACTCTGTTTGCAATGCTTGCAATGCCTGGGGGAATAAAGCAATTAAAAAATATATTCTTTTTATATTTATGGATTCAATCATGGCCATTCGCCTTTAATATTATCAACTATTTTCAAGTCCTTAATACCTTAGAATCCCTAAGCCCCATCCTGAGCGGCGGGATAAATATGTTCGATGTGGAAACGATATGGGCAAGCACCACAAGAGCATTCGCCACATCTCAGATGTTTCTAGGTATGCTGCCCATTCTTACCATGGCATTGCTCACGGGAAATATGATGAGCATGTCTAAGGTTTCAGAGAAGGTCAGTGGCCAAGAAAACTTGGATGAAAAAAGAATCAGAAGAGATTCTGAAAAAATGGGTGCAGCCACTGTTATCGACACTAATAACGCACTCTCGCTAGACGGTGACGGAAATGGCGTGACCGCAACATCCAAGGTTGAAGGTGCTACTAGTGTTGACATTGCCAACCAAGCACAGCAAAGCGCAACTAAAAACACCGAGGTTGCGAAAACAGCTTCAGATACAGCCAATACCGCGTACAACAAGCTTGTAAGCGCAACTGAAACAACATCACAGTTAGAACAGGTACTCAACTCCACATCAGGCACACTCGCTGTTAACGATAGCGTTAATATTAATGCGCAAGCAGAAAACGGCGGCCAGCACTCAGAGACCTTTCAAAACCTGAGGCAGATGGCAACTTCTCTTGACATCGAAGTCGGGGCAAAAGCAACAACACCAAAATTATTAGGAATGATACAGATGAGTCTTGGTGTTAAAGCAGGAGCATCTGCAAAAGATACCGATGCAGTAAATACAGCAATGACTGAACACAACCTAACGAAAGAAAGTGTCGCAAGAGCATTAGCGTCTGTTGATGGATTGCAAATACAAGGAACGTCCTCAATAACAGGGGCAGACTTAAACTCAGAACAAAAATCCCTAGCAAAAACGGTTAATAAGCAATCTCAAGTTGCTACTCAAGCAGGCATAAAAGCACAAAAGCAAGCTGCATTTGCTTCAAGCTTAAGCACGAAAAATAATGTCCCGACATCAAAGCTTGGTGAATTCGGACAAGAGACATTACAGACGATCAACCACCACAACGAAGTATTAAGTTCTGGCACAGCTGATCAAGAAACAATTAAAGAATCAAAAGAGTTCGCAGATAAATATTTCGGGGGCAAAGAAGAACTTAGTGATTATGTGAGCCAATCATCCGGCAATGGTCGGGCAGTAAGGGCTCAGAATATCAGAGACACAAAGGGGCAATTCTTGGAAGGGACGGGGATAAACGCAGCTCACATGATTGACTTCATGATCATGCAGGAACTAATGCCAGGAAGCTCAATGTCTGAGTTAATGATGGAAAGCCCAATAATAAACCCTGCAGCACATAAAGATGGCGGTGTAAGTAGAGTTGCGGAGCGCAATACAAATCAAGTTAATGCTACAGATATTGGAAATGAAATAATAACAGCAAGCGGAGAGACAGTTGGCGAAGCTACAAGCGAAGCCGCAGGTGTTCAGGATGAAGCTGAAACAACAATCCACAACGCCAATACATCGCTAACACCAGAGCAACTAGAAGCTCAACGGGTATTAAAAGAGAAAGAGAAAGCTGCAAAAGCAAAAGCAAAAGCTATGAAGGGCGAGGGTCAAAAAGCCGTTACTACTGTGCGAACTAGCGCTAACTCTGCAAATGGCAACCCTGATCCAGCCGTAACCTACGATAAAGTCGCAGGAAAATTAGGAATCACTAAAAAGTGGGAGGGTGTTACGGTAGATGTGCTGGAAGGCGCGGGAGATATTATTGGTAATGCCGCAGGAAATAACATATTGGGTGATGACGGCTTTACAGATGCTGCTGTCGCTAAAAATAGAGAAGGACTAGCTTATGACTTCAACGGACTAAGTAATAAATTTGAAGGCAGAGCTGAGACGGTTTTCGTCGAAGCAAGCGATGGCTACACTAGCGACATAGAAAGCGGAGTGTCGGAGACCGAAGCTGAATACAATCGCATAGGCAAATTGATGGAACTACTTGGCCCAGATGCAAGTGAGAACTACCAAAAAGACCTTAAAAACCATAAAGAAGGGGTCAAAGCTAAAAATGGTGACCTTAAAAATATTGATCCTAGCGATTTCTTAGCACAACATGTGACCGATTTAAGAAAAGCCAGAATCCCTACAACAATAGAAGCAAACCAAAAAGTTGCCGCAGGAATCAAAGGCGAAAATAAACCAGGCTGGTTTGATAGTTTCATTGGATCTGACGAGGCCGATACTTACGAAAATAATGAGCAGGCTGCAGAATCAGCACTTAGCATTGTAGCAACAGACCCTAATGCAATGAATGCGGAAGCCGAGTATCAATCCGAAGAAATACTTATCAATAGCTTAAAAACTCTACTAGAGGCAAGAGGAGGAGAAACGCTTACTAATGGAGATATCCAGTTCGCTAGAATAGCTGCAGCACAGCCATACGCAACGGCTGGCGGGGAAGGATATGAATACTCTCAAATGGTTGGGGATCTATTCAGACAAAATTTCAACGATAAAAAAGGATCATTTGACGGTAGCGGAGACATGATCAATAAAGAATTCCAAAGCAGCAATTTTGGCAAGTATGATGATCAGTCAACCAACGGTTTTGATCGTATTATTGAGCAAGTTATTGAAGCACAAAAGAATAATGCTAACCAAGTCGCTTTAAGAAACAACTCATCCATGGCCACTGTGGATAATTTAGGTGTGCCGAAAATAGATGACGACTTAGCACCAAAAACAGAAAAGTTTCTAGAAGTATATCAGCAAGAGTACTCGGATCTTAGTGGGAATGGCGAAAGAGAGTTAAACGATGATGAAAAGTTAATTGCTGAACTTTCTTCTTACAGAGTATTCGCTGAAGCTAACGGGACTTCTACAGATAATGACCATCTAGTCAGCCATCTATCTAGCAATTACGATCCAGAAACGAGAACACTTGACAGAAATGATCAAGTAAATTCAGCATTGGCCAAAATCGATATTGATGGTTACAGACAGCACTTAGCAGCGTCATTTGATAATGTAAGCACAGATAAAACGAATGCACTTCCTGACCCAAGCACCATGGAATACAAACACATAGAAACAGTGGAAGAAGTGCTCAATAAAGATGATCTAAGGAATGGGAAATGATTAAAACTTTGATTATATGTGTCCTATCGTCAGTACTGGCGATAGGCATTTATGAAAAATACGTTCTAGGGCTCGATAGATCTGAAAGAAATAAAGAGTCTAGCGAGCTAATTGAAAGTGTTACGGATCATGCTGAAAAAGTAGTAAGCAATATTCCAAAATTAAATAACAAAGATGATTTTAAAGCCCTGCTTGATTCAGCTGGAGAAAAAAGCATTGAGTTGATCGATGTCATAAAGCAAGAGACTAACGAGTTTAGCGATTCAAGAGAGAGAAGAGCGTACAGATGAAAAAAACAATTATTGCCATGGCCGCAGCGCTTATTTTGACAGGGTGTAATGAGCCTGATGAAGCCAAGGTAGGGATCGAGCCATCACTTGAATTTACTGAGCCTAGTGACGGTATCGTTGAGGTTCTAATACCCGTTAAAATAACCAAGAATGATATTGGGGACTTTAACCTCACCGTAAAGCTAATTTCTCAAGGTGGTTCTCTAACCCAAGCGACAATTGGTGATGACTTTGAAATAAATCAGTATGAATACACAATAAAAAATAGTGACGATGAGCAGGGGTTGAAGCTAGTAATTCATAGCGATGATATCTATGAAGGATCTGAAAACATTCAATTAGAAATCAGCACTGATAATGAATACGTTGAAATAAGCGAAAGCACCTCGATTATTACTATTATAAACTCAACCCAAGAGCCAACAATTTCTTTTCCTACCGTTAGAAAAACGGTGACCGAAGGTGCGGGGAAAGTTGATATCTTAGTCAACCTGTCTAATCCAGCACAAGGCGTGGATGTCGAAATACCTTTTACCGTTACAGGGATCGCAGCAAGAGAAGTCGATGGTGTAGGTGACTTCTACCTTTCGGCAGATAGCTTTGTCATTACCGCTGGAGAGACAACTTCTTCGATCTATTTAGAAGTTAAAGAAGATCCCATAAAAGAAGGTGGTGAAAGCATAATCATCACTCTGGAATCACCTACTAGCTTCAGTGTCGGGGAAAATAATGTCATTAGCATCTTAATTCCTGGTGAAAATACACTTAATGATACTGGCGTTGTGTTGAATTCCAACGGATCACTCTTTGATGCTGCAGAATATAATGATTACCCAAACCAAGACGCATCATACGGACTAGATACAACAGAAACAGATTCTTTTGATGGCAAAAGTGGGTTTAGTTTTACTAAAATAGATGAAGCTGGAAATCCAATGAATTCGGACAGAACAGACCATCGTTGCACATACGATGAGCGTACATCTCTCTTTTGGGAGGTGAAGCAAGGGGAGGAAGTATTACCATTCGCTCTGGATTTCACTAAGTCAATAACAGACGCTGTAGAGGCATCAGAAAAACCTACAGACGATTCTGAATACGTTCCATATCCTTATCATGAGCAGCATCGATTCTGGAAGTCAAAGTCATACTCGTACTATTGGACTAACACAAACCCAGAAGAAAATGGTGGGAGCCCAGGGGCTACAGGAGCAGGGTTTCCTGTAGGTTCATACCCCATAACTCAAACATGCGCTTTCCCAAATATTAAAATGGTAAATTACTCATCAGATATCAAAGGATGCACTTCGGAAGATTATGTAAAGTACTTCAATTTATTGGGAGTTTGCGGATTCAAAGATTGGAAATTGCCTAAATTAGATCAATTACGGACTATTGTTAATTACAACGAGGGTGACAATAAGTTCGACACGAAATACTTCCCAAACACAGCAAATACGCGCTACCTAAGCGCCACACCTCATGCTGATGCTACTGCAGCTGCATGGTGTATAGATGCGAACGATGGGTTAGCAAAAATGTGTAACAAACAACTTCCTTACGCAATACGACTTGTGAGATCGTTCAATGACTAAACCTTTTTTTAAGATAGCAGTATTGGCTTGGGCGGTGTCCGTACCCGCAACTCACGCGCAGATATGCAACATCAACATGGCCAAAACCACCGTTGAAGGTAGATTCATTAAAGACGAACAAGGTTATGTTATAGACGCTGCCAATAAGTTGATTTGGGATATATGCTCTATTGGGCAGATCTATGCCAGTGGTCAATGCGTGGGGACTCCAACTGAATTCAACACTTGGAAAGAAGCCCTCCAGTTCGCTGCTGCCAAAGATGGATACAGAATGCCAAACATTAAAGAACTTGAGATAATTGTAGAAAGAGCATGTATCGAGCCATCCATAGATCAAGACTCATTTCCCGATACTCCCTTGGCGATATACTGGTCAAATACACCAGCACCAACAAGCTCTTCACTAAAAGGCTATGTAATCGACTTTACCGATGGCTCGGAAATAGTTCGAGATGTTAATAGACCAAAAAACTTACGGTTAATCAAAGAAACATTACCAAGCAATTAGGCTAAATAATCATGAAAAAAATCAATTTAAAAAAAACACTTATAGCCTGCTTTATGCTTACTAGCTGTACAGTTGCTAGGGCAGAGTTATCTGTGAATATCTCAGCAATTACCGATTACTCGAAACGAGGAATAACACAAACAGATAATTCTCCAGCAATACAGTTCGGTATTGATTACTCTACGCCAAATGATATTTATATGGGGTTATGGACAAGTAATCTAGATATAAATGGGAACGACACAAGCAAAGACAATGACATCAATAGAGAAGTCGATGCCTATCTTGGTAGTTATTTTGAGATTAGCGAAACATCAAGGCTTGACCTAGGCATCACCTATTACAGCTATCTAGGATCAGACGAAGCTGGTGAGAGAGACCATGGAGAAGGCCATGCGTTATTTGATTTTTCAATTGCCAGGGGAAGCGCCGAGATAAACGTATTCTATAGCTGGGACTACTCAGGATTAGATGCCAGTCAGCAGACAGTACAGTTAGCTTACTCTGGCTTTATTTTTGAAAAGCATAGAGTAAGAGTTATGGGAGAAAGAATAGAGTCCAGCGATGTCAGAAGACTTGATTACGAAGGTGAAAGTGAGTACATGCATTATCAAATATCATACGACACAAACTATAAATACTTTGGCTTTGAAATAAAAGCAGAAAATACAGACTTAAAAGAAGACGAAGCCAAGCAAAAAATAACTGCAGGAATATCCTTTGTATATTAGGGTATGCGGAATCAAGCGTGGATTATCTAAAAATGAGATGATTGAAATTTTTCCATAAAACGGAATAGTAGGTGGAAATTTTTATGCTATACTCTATATCATAAAACGGAATGGAGCGTGGTATGAAAAGCATTAATATAACTCAAGCCTTTGAACAAATACAAGAAAAACGAATGAAACCATGGTCAGGCGAAGAGGAGGTTAGAGTTGCTTGGATAAAGGCCATTGAGCTTGCAACGGGCCTGCACTTAAATGCTGAACGTGGTCGGAAAGATGCTAGCCTTAATCATGTAGTTGTTGAATTTAAAGCCCCTGGTTTTTTCAATGGCAAGAAAAATAGTCCTAAATTTATTGAAGCTACTGAACAAAGGCTACTTCCTTATATAATTAAAGAATCACAAACAACGGGTATTGAAGCTTCTGATTTCATTGGTATAGCCATTGATGGCGAACATATATGTTTCGCTCAAGTAATTGATGGAAGCATTAAACCACAACAGCTTATTCCATTTTCTGAATACGCTGTTGGTATGGTTGTTGATGCATTCAAATCCGATACTAGACGAGCGTTGACGACTGAAAACTTGCTTGCTGATTTCGGACACGGCTCATTAAATGCAAGAACTCTCATGCAGTGCTTATCTGATGGCCTCGCTTATGAAACTAACAAGCCTGGTAATAATAAGATCAAAATGTTGTTTGAAGAGTGGCGCACTTTGTTTGGACAGGTAGCAGATATGTCCGTCCTTCAAACCGAATCAATAGCAAAAGAAATGGCTTTTACATGGTCTGGCAAAGACACTGATTCCCTTTCAGCAAGGCTGTTTGTTATACATACTTATAATTCTCTTCTCATTAAGCTAATAGCAGCCGAAATCGTATCGTCACATGGTTTAACTACAATTGAATATCCCGCCCAAAGTATGTCAGTTATTCAAAACGATCAGTCATTGATTTGTTCTTTAGAGCATGACGTAGAACGTTCAAATATTTTTGAGCAAGCTGGCATTAAGGGGTTTGTTGAAGAGGCCATATTTAGCTGGTATTTAGACGTTGCAAAAAATAATCAGCAATACTCAAAACCGCTTCTCGTTTCTTTAAGAAACGTGCTTTCAGTTCTTTCTTTGTATCGCCTGGATCAGTTGACGCACACAAGAGATGTTCTTAGGGATTTATACCAGGGACTCGTGCCAGGGAAATTACGACAATCTCTAGGTGAATTTTACACCGCAGATTGGTTGGTGGATTTTACGTTAGCCAAAGCAAAGCAAGATTCGTGGTTAGATAAAAGAGCTTTAGACCCTACTTGTGGATCGGGAGCGTTCTTAATATCACTGATACGACAAAAAATATCAGAGGCGAAAGCCGATGGTTGGAATAACAAAAAAATACTGGATCATATTTGCTCAACTGTTTGGGGGTTTGACCTTAATCCATTGGCCGTGCAAACAGCTCGTGTAAATTTTTTAATTGAGATAGCCGCTTTATTAAAGTCCTGCCCTGGGGAGGTGATCGAGCTACCAATTCTTTTGGCCGATGCGATCTATTCACCAGCCCACAAGCCTAAAGAAGATGAAAAGGTTGTTCAATACAGAATTGGTAGTCAAGTAGCCAAGCTAGATATTCTTCTACCATCTGAACTTGCCTTAAACCGAGAAAGACTTGATTTAGTGTTTTCACAAATGGGTGATGATGTTGAAAATGATCTGGAATTTGTGGATGTTAAAAATCACTTAATTAAATACGGTTTAATTTCCGATGAAGAAATGATTGAGTGGGAAGAACCTTTATCCTACACGTATGAACAGGTTTTAAATCTCCATCGTCAACAATGGAATGGCATTTGGTTCAGAATCGTTAGAAACTTCTTTTGGTCGGCCACTGCGGGAGAATTCGATTGTATTGTCGGTAATCCTCCTTGGGTTCGTTGGTCAAAGCTTCCTGAAGCTTATCGTGAGCGTGTTAAACCAACTTGCGAGGATTACGGCATTTTTTCTAAAACAAAACGACACGGCGGCAATGAATTAGATATTTCTGCAATGATTACCTATACTGTTTCTGATAAATGGCTAAAGAATGGGGGTTGCCTTGCATTTATAGTTACAGGCACCTTATTTAAGAACCCATCTTCAGCAGGGTTTAGAACATTCAAATTAGAGCCTTCCAACCCAGACTCAGCCTACTTACAACCAATTGAAATTGATGATTTTAAGGCGCTAAAACCTTTTGAAGATGCGAGTAATCATACTGTCGTTTCTGTCTTCAAAAAAGCTACCTCTGAAGGTCTTTATCCTGTTCCTTATAGTCTATGGGCTGCGAAGAAAGGAGAAAAGAAAGCAATACCTTCATCACTTAATGTTTCTGAAGTGCTTAATACAATTATCTCTGAAAATAAAGAGGCCTTTCCTGTCAGTGAACTAGGCTCCCCGTGGGCGATACTTAAACCAGGTCGCTTTGAAACAATTAAATATCTTTCTGCTGAATGCTCATGGACGCAAGGCAGAAAAGGTATAACCACCGACTTAAATGGTGTGTATTTTGTGCCAATACTGCAAGATAATGGGAAGCTAGTGGAGATTAGAAGCCGTCCTGAAGCGGGTAGAAAAGATATTGGTGTTGCTAGAACGCAATGGATTGAACCTAGCATGTTATACCCACTGATTAAAGGCGCTAGTGATTTTGAAGCTTGTTATCTTAAAATCCTTGCACCTAACTATAATAAAGAACGTCTTTATACTTTTGTACCAAATTTGAGTATATCAAATACAGCTTATCAGGACTGTGAGGCTGAAATAAACTCACCTAATCTTAAAAAAACTAAGGCTTGGTTTAAGGGGTTTGAATCCACTTTACTTAATCGTTCTACGTATCGACTACAGATGAAGGGAGCACCCTATCAAGCGGTTTACAATGTAGGAGAGTACACCTTTCAACCTTGGAAGGTTGTCTGGCCTGAAATGTCTTCTAGTTTTTATGCGGCAGTCGTTGGTTCTGATGTTATGCCGGTTAACGGAGAGAGGGTATTTATTCCTGACCATAAGGTTTATTTTGCATCCTTTGATGATAAGGAAACCGCTTATTACCTTTGTGGATTGTTAAATACAGAAACGGTTAGAGAGTGGCTTGATAGCCACAATGTATCTATTCAGGTTGCAAATGTTTTCAAACACCTAACTCTACCTGAATATGACGAAAAGAATAAAAGACATGTAAAACTCTCAAATCTTGTTGAAAAGACTCATAACACTCATGATAAAAAAACAAGAACAAAGGTTTTACAGGATGTTTTTACCCTAGCAGAAAGCATCCTATCTGACTGGAGTAATGAGCTTTCTCTTGGAGGATAAAATATGGATATTCTTAATCTTAAAAGTCTGAATGCTCTAAGTCATTATAATTATGAAAGTCATACAGAGATTGAGGTCGAGAACAAATTTAAACCTCAAGGTTGTCCTTTGTGCGGTCACTCAGCCCTCTACTCCCACGACAAAACAGAACAGGTTTTCTTTGATACTCCAATGCAAGGAAAGCCTGTCATTCTGAAAATAATGCGTATGCGTTATAAGTGTCGATCGTGCGGTAAAACCTTTCGTGAACCATTACTTGATATTGATGATAAGCGTTTAATGACCTCTCGATTGAAAGAGCATATTCAAAAGAGAGCTATGCGTGATACTTTTGCTGTTGTAGCGAGAGAAACAGGTTTAGATGAAAAGACAATCCGACACGTCTTTGATGATTATGTGAGTGAAAAGGCACAGTCGATGCCTTTTGTAACACCGAGAATCCTTGGTATTGACGAATTAAAGCTGGTCGGTAGTTTTCGTTGTATCTTGACAAATATTGAGCATAACACGGTGTTTGATATGCTCCCTTCCAGAAAAAAAGACAGTGTTAGGGAGTATCTCAAAAACCTTCCCGATAAAGACAATGTAGAACAGATCACAATGGATATGTGGCGGCCATACAAAGATGCGGTTAATGCAGAGCTACCAGGCCGAATCATAGTTATTGATAAGTTTCATATTGTGAGAATGGCTAATGAATCCCTTGAGGCCTCAAGAAAGGCGATTAGATCCTCTTTGGAACGTAAAGACAGACTCAAGCTCAAGAATGAGCGTTTCGTGCTTCTAAAGCGTCGTCATTCGTTATCCGATGAAGAAACTGAAAAGCTTCAAAAGTGGTCGGCATGGTATCCAGAGTTAGGTTTAGCTTATGATGCTAAAGAGGCTTTTTTCTGTTTGTTTGACCAAGGGCTAGATTCTAAGACCGCAAAAGAAGCACTTATTGCTTGGCAGAGAGGTATTGACCAAAGCATATCAAGGCACTTTGAGCCATTGACCAAAGCATTGAATAACTGGATGCCTGAAATATTGAACGGCTTTGATTACCCAATTACAAATGCTTATACTGAATCTATAAACCGATTAGCAAAGGATTTACAACGTATGGGCAGAGGATACAGTTTTGATGTGGTTAGAGCCAAAATGCTCTACAACGCAGAGGCCAACAAACCAACCACAAGTACAATACGCAAGAAGAAACGCAAACCAGTTAAAGAAGAGTCAGTATTCTCTTTAATGACTGATAGCCTAGCTGATTCGTCTGCATCAAAGCAAAAATACAGAATAGAAATCACCGAAGAAAAACGCTATTACGGCGCTCACATTCCCACTCTCTGTAAATTACTTGAGCAAGGTGAATTCGATTAAATTCCCAATTTAGATGGGATGAGTGTGGAGCTAATTTGATTGAACTTCCCCGCACCATTCCACTTACCCGTATATTAAAACTTTTGCAGCTTGCTTCAGGTGTCTTGAGCTGCAATTAAATTTCAATAACAACAACAGGAGTGACTAGTTTAATACAACAAAGAACCACCTCTTTTGGCCCTATGCAGGCAATAGGCGGTTCTTCATACTCAACCACCCCTGCAACAAGAGTGGCCCTGCAAGATCCACAGATACCCACTCCGCAGCAAATATTCACATCAACCCCCTCTTGCTTTACCTGCTCCAAAACATTCACCTTACTACTCAACGCTATTCGAGTTGACATAGAAACTCACCCTTCATTGATTTATTAATAACTGGATTACTAGAAAGTTAGTTTTAGCTTTAGTTGTTTCTCAACTTAAAAGGGGGGGGCAATAAAAGGGGAGGGAAATCGTTTAGGGGTGGTGTGTCATTAATACTATAAGCACCGAATGAAAAATTGCAAATTAAAAAGGTAAAAGTTTGACTGAGTATTAAAAGCCAGACTATAATTAAAAGCATCTACCCCCTCCAGTACACATCCTCTTCAAAGTAAAATTTCCAAAATAAATCCAGTGTTTTCGAAATTAGATTTCTAGATCTTTTTGATCTTTTAACTACCCCCACCAACGGGCCACATATAGCCCAATGGGATTATATGTGCCTCAAAAGGAAGCACTATGATTCAGACATACCTCAAAGCTAAATTAATGCAAAGTGGATTCCCGCAGGAATCAAATATCGAATACTCCTTAAGCTCATGCCAGGGTGATGGGGTCGCGTTCTATTGCAGTCTCGACTCAGACGACTTAAGTAATTTGATACCACAATGCTATAAGGAGGCTACAAAAGCTCAAAGGGACTGTCTTCAGTTTTTTATTGAAGAAACAGCAAGTGCCTGTGAAATTAGTCGCAATGGCAATGGGCTTCACTACTCCCACTACAACACCATGGATCTTATAGTAGAAGACGATTGGGATTGGGTTTGCAGTAGTGAAGATGCTGCCGATATCGCAGAAATGAGCTTGAGTCGCTTTAAAAGAGGCCGCAGACACTTCCATAGCTTTTGTGAAAGCTTATCAGCCTATATTGTTGATGTGTCAAAAAACCTTGAGCGTAAGGGCTACAACTTAATCGATTCTTTTATCGAAGAAGAGGTAATCCTTACCAGTAAGCACACCAAAAATCTTAATGTTCAAGTTAAGACTTTTGCCTTAGAAGAAAATTTCGATGATTACAGTATGTTTTTCAGCGAATACGATCTAGACATAGATAACATTAACTCTGGTGAGTCGGCGTTATCCACTTTAGTCGAAACAGATATGAAAGCTTTGCTCGTCAAGGCAGAAATATCTAATCGCGAAGGTCTTGTATTAGGAGAATATGATGGAGGTCTGGTATTTTCCAGCAATCCAGAAAACGACCCTAAATTATTGCCATACATTCGTAGCGTTGTTGCAGAAGCAGCTTCTGAAGTTCGTTGCACAATGAAAAACATGCCAGTATTAAGGAAATAGAATGAAGATTTCTAAAGCAAAAAACAAAGTTGTAGGCATGCTACTTATAGTAGCGTCTTCTGCACATTCCAATTGCATTTTTGAAGGTAAAAGCTATGAGCCATTTACAGGCCCACAAGCATTTATTAGCAAAGAGTGGAGTGAAGACAGTGCGAAAGGATACCCAATTGATGGGTATGCTTTAGTAATTACTTGTACGCCAGTGATCGATACAGGAAAGCTAAGTAACGGAAATTGGTCAATAAGTGACATCCCAAAATCTAATTACGCATGGACTATTAAAAAACCATGATTAATAATTAGTAGGCCGTCAAAACTTAGCAACCCTTCTATTTATAGAAGAGTTGCTAAGAGTCTTTTTAGGAAAGCTAGACTTCCCTAAAAAGATTCCTAGATCAGTATAGATCTTATGACTACCCCAATTAATAATATGCAGGAATAAATAAACATGAAAAAACAAACCCAAAAAAATCTTGCCTTATTACTGATCACAAGCAGCCTCATTGCATGTGGCGGTTCAAGCTCAGGCACTGAGAGCAATAAAGCAATTAACCCTATTGGAGGCAATGACAATCAAGAGGAAAATACTCCTGATCCATCAAGCGCTTCAAGCCAAGAAATCTACGAAGTTGCAACTAACAATGACATACTAAGAAGATCGCAGTATGTTACCGATGGCTCAGTGGTTGTAGGCTCGTTTCTTCAAGAGGGAGACACAGATACCTACCGACTAACCCTTAAAAGAGGATTGACTGTAACGATTTCAGTTGATTCAGAAGTAGGGCATACGATTGAACTACTTAGTAATAAGTATGGGGTTTTAAGTGAAGAATCCAGCGTATCATCTGTAAGCTTTAACACAGATCTTGCAGGTACTTATTTCATAACAATGAAAGGTGCGGCCTACGGTGACTACGAATTAAAAATTAGCTCGTCAGAGATAGTTTTTACTCCTGATGTTACTTACTTTATAGCCACCCCCAGCAATGGATCTTGCTTGGAATTGACCGAAGAGCAGAAGGGATTTGATTCACCCAATTTTATCCTAGGAACATGCCTTGAAGATTCAGGCATGATTTTCAATGGAAGCTGCACCGCACAATTAAACGCGCCAGTTTCCTACACCACCGATTGGGATGCATCTAGCTGCCCACGAAAACTCCCGATAGACTAACACCACAAGGCCATCGCACGATGGCCTAATCTTTTATTATGAAAAATAGAAAGTTATGAATATTGTGTTTGAAATAGCACTGGTACAAGCTTAAAATAATGAACACCTCTCCCCAAGAGAGTTTTACTACCACCCCTCAAAAAATAAGCCTAAGCACTCAAGGCACAACTCTGTCTTTATTCAGCACAACAAAAGCTTATAACCTCTTTCAAAAGTATAATTTCCAAAATAAATCCAGTGTTTTGGAAATTAGATTTCTAGATCTCTTTTGATCTTTTAACTACCCCCACCGGCCATTTATAGCCACACTCTCTGGAGAACCCATGAACCACAACTTATTCTGCAAAATTTTTCGATCGATCGAATTACATCCCGCAGAAACAAAATGGAACCCCACTCTTAGCAAAATACAGTACAGTCGATGTCATACCGAGGAGTTTGAACAACTTCTTGTTAATGCTGACTTCGCGATTATTTCTGATATTGGATTCAACGTCAGAAAATACTCTAGAGCCCGCAAGACTCTTACTGTTGCGCACAGTGAAGATCATTATGAACATGACTTCACACTGCATGATTTGCAAACATCAGAGTACACAATTCAGCTTTTTGTCTACACAGACGGAAAGATGAATAAAATACTTTAACCCCACCTTACCAACCCCACTAAAGCAAAGTGCGCTATGCATGATGCCAATTTTTTTCTGAATCACTACTATGACTAATGTAAAAGCAAAAAGCTGCATGACTAATTTCCAAGTTACTTGGACAATAGATCTGCAAGTTCAAACTAAGTCTTCAAACCCTGTGCGCGAAGACTTCGTAAATGCCGCAAGAGAAGCACTGCTAATGCAAGGCAAGGATTCACTTGCAATTGAGTTCGAAGTTACCCACGAAGAAAAAACCAAGAAAATTGATCTTCTAACCGAAGATTTTCCTGAGCTTAACAAAAAGCTGTTTATCGACAATATTAAGGCTGGGTATTCAGCAGATATTGACGGTACTTTTGTTAGAAACTTAGGAACAACGGAGGATCACTTGATCTTTATTTCTGCAGACAACAATGAGTTACTGCCTGAAATCTCAATAAAAATGCAAGATATAGCATCAGTTGCACTTTGCAATGACGGTTTAGTTTGGAATGTCTGCGGGTACAAGATCCGATTTTACGATCTTACCCCTGTAGTCAAATAATCGTTAAACCCACCACCAACCAAGAAACCCACTTCTATAGTGAGTTTCTTGGTTACCTTCAATAAGTAGAATTTCCAAAATAACTCCAGTGTTTTGGAAATTAGATTTCTAGATCTCTTTTGATCTTTTAACTACCCCCACCGGCCATTTATAGCCACACCACTGGAGAACCATAATGATATTCCATCAAACAAAAGGAACCTCAAAACTAAGCTGCGCAATTGAAAGCACTGAAAGACAGGGTGTTTGCAAAACGATGCTGAAAAACATCATGGAGCAAGTGAATATTTTCAGTCTCGGTGAATCTTATTACCTCCCCCTATCAACTGATAATCAAGGTGAAGAAATTAAATGTCGCGACCTAAATACAATGGAAGTTGTATTCATGATCGCAGAAGACCTACTAGAAGCAGAGGACTGCGTACTGTATGAAAAATGTATGCATATTTCGAAAGGCTCTCAGAAAACCTTTAAGTATCTTGTAATAAGAAGAATTGAAGCGCTTGAAGGTGTTGATAAATACGAAGAAAGCGATCATGAACAACACTATTACATTTACTCAGACCGACCACTTCAAAATACCACCCACACAGGCGAACAAGCCAAAGAGTTTGCGGAGTTTATTGGCCTTGAATACGAGGGCGAAAACGACCAGTTTTTGGTTTTCAATGAAGCAGTTTTTGACATTGATATCGTGAACATCTAACCACTCAGCGCCACTCATCTTCTGAGTGGCACCTTTCTTCATTAAACGAACTATACTCTTAATATCAACATCTAAAGCAAGAGCTAGTTATGATTGGTATCAGAATCACACAAAAGCAGAAATGGTACATGCTTATAGCAATAGCCATAACAGTAACAAGCACTATCACAACTCTTTATTTCTGGCCCCACTGGTTGACAATAGGCCACGGAACCATGGCAGGGTTGTGGGCAGGTACGGGAATGTCAATAGCAGAACTTTGGCTTAGAGGGGGGTGATTTCTCCACAGAAGTTCTCTCTATAACATTGTAGATAACGACCACTGGAAAGACTGCAAGATAGGGCAAGCATGACATGGAGCTAGTCTGGTCAAAAAACAAACACTGGGTATTAATGATCCTGAGATCCAATAACTTCAGGACAGCCAGTAGAGTAACTATCCACCATTTCGCCAACCGATTGCTTTATAGGGATTAGTGCCTTGGTTTGTGTAGCGAGTACCACAATAGCCTCATGCAGCTCTTTAGGATGCCTACACGCAACACTAAGAAGCATTTCATTCTTGCTTTTCAATCCACTAATTTCTCCCATTAAGCCTGTGCAATACAACCCCATAAGAAAAAAAATGGCGACTGAAGCAGCAGGAAATATCATAGTTTTTAACATGAGCACATCAACGGACTAAGCCACCTCAATAATTACATAATACGAAATCGACATTCCGATCATTAGAAAAACACTTAACAGCAATGTAGACTTAAGAAAGGCCCATGCAACCCTGCGAATAACTGGGCCTGCACCTGAAAATGGGGCTTTAACTGAATCAACCATAAATTTTAATCCTTGAGCTAACCTTGTGAAGATAATCTCTTGCTTCCTTATGTGTCAGATTGCGCTTAAGGTGGTGATAAACCTGATCGCTCGTCATTGAATTAATCCGTTTACTAGCAAGCTTCACGGAAGCCTTTCCTGTGAATGCCCTTGCAACATTTCCCGCGCCGGTATTATAAGCCGCAATAACACAAAATCTGCGGCTCACCGGATCTTTTATGTCAGAAAGATAGCGCTTATCAAGGAGGTGTAAGTAAGCAGTACCGTATCGGATATTTGAATTTGGATGAAGAAGTAACTGCCTAGACGGTTCGGAGTTGCTTCCTGTGAGGAATTTATGAACATCGCGACCTGCACTGGATGGGACAATTTGCATTAAGCCAAAGGCCGGTATGTGGCTCTGCGCAAGCGGGTTGAATGATGATTCTGTGTGAATCACTGCATAAATAAGAGATGGATCAACCCCAAACTCTTTAGCCGATCGCTCAACGTGAGGCAAAAGCCTTTTGGCTCTTTTAAATGTCGCAGAATTAGGAAGCTGAAGCGTCACCTTGGTAAACTTTCCCGAAGAGTCGCTATTAACACTCATTCGAGCGCCAGCTACCATGGATTTAACCTCACTTGCGGAAAAAGAAGCACCAATTAAAGGCAGGCTATTCGATCTCGCACCAGTCCCGCGATCACTAAGAATCGCGCTATTTGATATGGCCTTGCTGACTGTAATACTAATCACTTCCTTGATCTTATTGGTTATTTTTTCTGCTGACACCTGAACCGAATCTCTAACCGAAATGGAAAGCGTATTCATTTTAAAATCAACGGATGAGCGAGTTGTAAAATCCTCACTATATTGGACAAACACCTTGGGACTAGATACTACAGCGACCCCCCACTGCTTCTTTATGTTCGATTCATAATCCAAGTACTCTTTACCAAGAACCTGCTTGTGTTCAACATACTCGCGCATATACGCATCAACACCATGATTACCTTCCTCAAGAAACTTTAGGAAGCCATCATTTGAGTGTACAGAAGGAGAAAAGATTGAAATGTAGAAAATTAGAAACGATATTGTTGTTTTCATGAGGTAATCCTGTGCAATTGGTAGTAAGTCAACGTAACACCAATTGCACTTCTGTCTACAACCCAAACAAGGGCCAACTTGGAAGTTATCAGAAGCCAGCGATGGATCTATTAAGAACTACATTTTCTTGAAGAAAAAACCCCAGACAACCATTTTCCAAAACCCTGATTAATAATACAAAGAGCAAATCCAAGAATCATTGAATAATAAGCATCAAGGGCATAAATACTTGCCACTGTAGCGATAGAGATCCAAACAGCGAGAAGAGAAACGATCTGAATTGCCTTCGCTGCCTTACTATTTTCGGCAGTGCAAAAAACACATTCATGGAGATTGTGTTTTACTGAAGGCTCGGAAACTTCAACAGCTTCCCCTTGGGATGCAAAAGCTCCATCTTCAAGCGCGTCTTCTTTTTTGTTGCTGGAGTTGACCATAATGACCTTGAGTACAATGTATGTAGTACCTACCAATAATAACACGATAACAAACAGCGTAAAACTGAAATCCTTCACCAGCCAAAACCATGATTGAGGGAAAGATCCTAATTTTTCTTTGTGTTTAACAGCATAACCAATGCGCAGAATTGCATTATTTGCAGCAGCAGACATCCCTGAAAAAGCTCGGGCCTCCTCCATTTTCTTGTGATTAGATCCAAGCTCCAGCAAGACTCTGGAATCATTAAATTTGACTATAGCGATATCACAGTAAAACTTTTGTTCGCTTGAGGTTAGTCCGTTTTTAACGCATAAACCAGAAAACTTAACCAAGCCATCAAGCAATACCAAGTTATTTTGCAGTAGCTCAATAGCTTTATCCTGTTGCTCTTGCCTGTCAGAAATAACCTCTACAGCTTTAATAACAGCATAATATCCAAATGTAATTACTGCGCAATACACAACCACAGCAAGCACCCGACTGTATGATGTAGTCGCTGCGGAGCTGAGAAGTTTATTGCCATATTTCGTTATTTCAACAATTGTACTCATAGTATTTTCCTTTCATTTAGTTAATAGATTGAATTTTTTGGTTATGCTGCAGAAAGCAATAGTTGCTCAACCAGCTCAATTCGGTCTTGACCAGTGTATTCAAAGCCTTTGCTTTTCATCGCCAACTCATGCTGGATAAGAAGATCCTTAAAAACCTTTTCGTTGCCAATCCTGCTCGAATTCATCAATGACCAAGCAGATCTTGCATCTATTTTTATTGATTTACTAATCGATTCTGCATTATTAAACTGTAACCAAAACTCGTCAGATACGCCGTTTTCATCCACTGGAAGCCAGGATCTCAGCTTCCCTACCTGTCGATTAAGTAAATCGATCAGATCCTTGCGTCTTGGGAAAAAATGGAACGTACCAGCAGATGGATAAAATCGAACATCGAAATAATCACTAGACAACCGATTGCCGGAAGACAACTCTCCATAACTCTCACTAAAGAGATCAACTATGCCAAATGTTGTTTCATGAGCCTTACCATCCAACAAGGCAAAGGTTTTATCGATATCAGACAACTTTCTTCTGTCATCGAAGCTAAGATTGGTAGCGTATAGGTAATCTGAAGGGCCAGATGTAGGCAGGATAAAGCGAGTCATCATGATCCTAAATGCATTAACTCGATGATTCGCATTAGACTTCCACCCCTGATAATAACAGCGGTTGTTTGGATGATAGCGGCTAATCTTATCAAATACATCGCAAATCATACCATTTTGTATATGACTCGACTGACTGACAATACCATCTAAAAACCCCCATATATTCTTCAAAGTAAATTCAAGCAAACATATTTTTTCAAAATCACTCTCAACCTTCTTTTGAGCGGATGTGGATAGGCGATTTAAAACCTCGCTAGATCTTAATACGGACGACCAAGCGCGTTGCTTCAACTGTAAATAATCCTTATTGAATTTTTCAGCGAACGAGCAGGATAAGCCCTTGTCTTGATCCTTAAGTTTATTCGGGTTCTCCTTGTTAGCAGAAGGATCGGCATCAAGGATAGACTTACCTAGCATTGCTCCGTAATGTTCAGCTGTCGCAGCCGCTTTCGCAGATCGTCTAGCAGCCTCCACAGCGCAATCGAAGTTAAACACATACCCTTGGAACTTTGCCATGGGGACGGATACTTCGTGAGGCAGAGAAAGGAAATCATTATTTTTTACACTGTCCGACTCTAGGTTCCCAATAAATTCGAACGAACACTCCGCTTGCTTACAAAGATATATAACAGCGACCTCAACCTGAGTTTTACGCTCGGCATCCTCACTCATAAACTGTTCCTGCAGAAATTCAACAGATCCAAATCGAGAAACAAGATCAACCAAAAAACGCTTCTTTTTTGAATTAGGATTCTTAATGGTCTCCGCATTAACAATAGCCACCACTTCGCCATCAAAGAGGATATCCCAGGCATGCAAAACGTGCTCTACACCCATAGCAAAAGGAGGGTTAAGGAAAATATGAGAGTAAATACTAATACCATTAAATTCCAAGAAATCATGACCAACAACCGGAAAGCCTTTTTTTTCAAGAACCGCAGATCTAGAAAAATCAACCTCAATACAATCAACTTTTCCGCGATAATGCGAGGGAACGGATTTTAATAAATCACCATGCCCCGCACTAGGCTCAAGTAGTTTTTTGATTGGAAACTGAAACTTATCAAAAGCGTACTTTGCCAAAGATGGAGGGGTCGAATAAAACTGAAGACTATCCATGATTAATACCTGTAAATATTGAGAACTTAGTATTTAGAGATACTTACACGCTTTTAAAAACCGTCAAGCGCAGCAAGTCGGAAGAGGGCAGGGAGGCCAAAGTTAAGTAAACTATTCAAAACAATAGATTTTATAAGAAGGTCTTAGTACAAGGTGCATTAAGAAGAACGGTCATAAAAATTATCGTACACGATACCACAAAGGCGGGACGGAGCATTCTTGTATTAACCCTCTCTACCGGCATCCGAAGCGCCATGATTCCAAGCATTAATAAACCACTCCTCCCTCCCTTCAGGCATCAGCTCTTCATTTGAACCTAAAGATGATCGGTATCCCATGTCGTAGGCTTCATAATACGAGCGAACATTTTCTTCAAATATATCAGCCTCAGAAAGCCCTTGCCGCTCAAGAATAGGCAGCAACCCACCTCCGTAAAAACCACTAATCCATGCCTTATGCCAAGCAGATCGCGCAAAATGCCTACGCAAAGAGGGTGGTAATTCAACACGCGAATAGCCGAGATGGAAAAAGAACGATTTAATATCGTGTGCGCAAGAAAGGGATTGTTTAATGGACTTCAATAGTGACATAAACCGCACACACAAAAGGATATTGGAAAAAATAGTGTAGGTTATTGAATATAGAAAGGGAATCCCCTACAATTAAAAATATGTTTAATGGAAACCCTTCGCCTCTAGCGAAGCATGATGGATTTTAGATCTCTCTTGATCTTCTAACTACCCCCACAGCCTTTCGGCTAACTCCTTGGAGTACCATCATGCAAAACACCACCCCAACTGCGCCTAAAAACCCATTAATTGGAACTTTAGAAGCACTTCAATTTGAAAATGTATCAACAGGTATTGTCGATAAAATCTACCAGCTTGCTGAAGAGGTTGCTCAATATGAGATCGATAATAAAACTGTAAATACCCAAAATGTTGGAAAAGTCTTACAAGCGAAGTACATGCATAAGAATAAAGAGTTCTTTATTATTGTGCATTTTGATGAGTCTGACGACATTATCGATATTGAAGAACACTGTTCCGGTACGATTGATGGCGCTGCTGTCTATCCGAGGGAATCAGTGAGATCCTGCTTGGAAAGAAACTCAGTAGAAGTAATGCTTCTTCACAACCACCCGAGCGGCTTAAGTACGCCCTCTAAAGCAGATATAGCAATAACCCAAAGGCTTATCAAATCCCTTAAAACGATTGACGTAACAATTAAAGATCATCTGATCTTAGGCGTTACGATTCACTCACTTAAATCATCAAATCCAGAAATTTGGGAGCACTAATATGACTGCTTCTAGAGGATTGAGTCTCGATGAAATAATGATAAGCAATGTAATCAACATCACGAAAGGCAGCGATTTATCCTTGAATGATAGAGAAAGCATCTATGATGTGGCCGTTAAACTTGCTGAGAAATCATCAAGTAATAAACGTGCATTTACATCACCAAAAATGAGTGTGCGATTCCTTCGGGAAAAGTACGCCAATAACCCGCAAGGGTACACAAGAGGTGTAATGCTACTGGACTCACAGCATCGACCGCAAGCGGTTGTTGAAACCCCCTTTATGATTGCAAAAGAGATGTTATCTCTAGCAATAAAGCATAAAGCGGCTGCAGTGATATCATTCGATGTTCGATATGAAGGTAAATTGAATATGGAACGTGAGTTTAGCGCCTATACGAATAAAGTAATGGCATCCATTGATGTCCGGCACTTAGACCACCTTGAAATCAATTTTGCAGATGATGAATTTATATCACACGCGGAAAAAGGTTGGTTGTAACCCCCCAGGCCACTCATTTGAGTGGCCATACCCTACAAAAATCCTTTCAAAAGTAGAATTTCCAAAATAAATCCAGTGTTTTGGAAATTAGATTTCTAGATCAGCTTTGATCTTTTAACTACCCCCAACGGCTATTTATAGCCACTCCCTGGAGAACACCATGACTAATACAACACAAAAAATAAGCGCAACAACACTTAAGCAAGCTTTAAGAAGCGCAGACATTATCGAGATCAACGGTGATCAGTACGATATTGACAGCTTCAACCCCCGATCGAATAAACTTTCCTGCCACAATATCGCCAAAGGCGATTGGCCAACATTTACCTTGGAAGAACTGGAAAGCGGCGATTTAGAAGTAGAAATCTTCTCTAAGACCCCAATTGCTTGGTTGAAAAAGAAAGCAGTGGCAGAGCGATTTACCGAACTGGCACATAACTGCGATCTACTGATTATTGATGGAAGGCACACATTAGTAATGGATCAGGACACCCAGTCTTGGAATGACAGCGGTTATGCTTTGGGGCTATTTGGGCTAGACCTATCTGGCGAAGAGTGCAATATCGTTGTAACTAAGCTGGAAGCTCACGAAGCTATTTTGAAAGAAGACGAAGTTACATGGCTTGTTAACGATCGCGAATTAAAATTCGTTAGCTTTAACAAAATAACAACCAATAGACTTGAATTACTTGCAAAATAAACCACAGGCCACTCAATTGAGTGGCCACACCCAAACCGCAAGAAAAAGTAGAATTTCCAAAACAAATCCAGTGTTTTGGAAATTAGATTTCTAGATCAATTTTGATCTTTTAACTACCCCCACCGGCTATTGCAGCCACACTCCCTGGAGAACACTATGCTTGGATTTAACACACAAGAAGCTCGCAGCGGCGAGTCTCGAAAAAGAGCTATCGCTTATGCAAAAATCAGTCACTTGCTTACAACTAGGAAGTTCCATTCTTGGTTTTTATGCAACGACTCAAGATTAGGCTGTTGCAATGAAGTGGTTCATGAGCGATTAAGAGCCGACTTATACTATTCAATGATATCTCTCATTGATCGTGAAAGCCGGACAAAACCCCCAAAGGCTCGATTAAAACTCATAGCTGATGCATTCAAAGATACATCAATTGAATTTGAGGCAAGAGTGACGGGCAATATCTTTCTTAAAGAGAAAGTATTCTCATTTAAAAATAATAGTGTGTCTAAAGACATTCTTGATTTTTTTAAAGAAATTGACTTCACTGGGAGCGATTATACTATCCCTGATAGTTACCTAAGAGATTTTATGTTGTGGTTGAAGCACTACGCTGCCGCTCGACTTACAATTTCTGAGGATACTGCCAACTCGCAATTTGAAGATATGCTAAAGGAATTAACACCTGAATACTTAATCAGTGGCTACCCTTACGACATATTATGTCATGACGCTAATGTCATACGCGAGAAACCTGAGTCAGTTGTTATGATAGCCCGAACAAAGGCTTACTGCAGCAGCTACATGAAGCAAAATCTTGGAAATCAGGACTTTGATTTTGATAGCAATGACAGAATAGTAACTCACTTCAAAAACCCAAAATATCAGCAAAAGATAAGCAGAAAGCCAGCTCAGAGATTAAATCAACGGTTGGCGTAGACGCTTTTTGAATGTCTGATAGGATAAAGTCTTTAATCACAAATTGTGATTAAAGACTTTTTTTTGGATATGAATTTAATGAATTACCACTTTCCAGACATGCTCATCAATGACATAAGAGCAGAGTTAAAAAAACAATTTAAAAGCATTGGCCAGCACAAACAATTCAAAGCGAAGGGGTGGAAGCAGGTCTGGTTTGATCTGCTTGTTAAAGGGGCCATGCCTCAAGATATATCAACTGCCGGTGCATTTACTGAGTTTCAATGGCTTAAAAATCCAGTTTGCTATGTACCGGAATCAAAAGAGCTTCTAGATGATCTCAAGGATATAAAGGTCGATGGCATTGTAGGTATGTCCATGGCCCCTGCAGATGTTTTTTCTGTTGCTATGCCTAAAGACTACCTTGTAAACAATCAAAGCATTAAAGGCTGTTTTGTTTCATGGATGAGCGAAGAAAGCGTAATAAGAAGTATGAATGATGTGGCAGCCTCTTGCGGGTATAAAGACCTATCCATGAGTGCAGGGGAGTGGCCATACCAAAATGGACGATTCAACCTATCTTACAAAGACCCTGAAGGGCTTGGCCGTATAGTTGTTACATTAAGCGGGTCAAAAATACCACAAATCCTACTCTCAAAAAATCATCAAGAATACAGTGAGCGCGTTGGTGAAAGTGATATGGGATACGGATTGAACGATCAAGAAAAGAAAACACAATTCGAGATGCTTAAAATATCCATATCATTAATGGTCTACATGAAAGCACATACCGGATCGACCTATAAGCTTGATAACATACTGGCAAAGCCAGTTAGCATGGAAAGTAAGATTAGGATGAGCCCGATAGGTGTAAAACACTTCACCACAAAAAGAGGGGTCGCGCCTCATTACAGACAATTGAGAGACCAAAGATTTTATCAAGGAGAGCACCGTGACTTAGAGGCCGGTAGTCGGTGGATTCCGGTTAATATGGATTGCTATGCGGTCGATCGAAATATTTAAAAATGGCCTTGCAGTCAATTGGAGTGCAAGGCCATGTCTAGAACACTGTAATTGCTCGAACAGCCAACAAAGGAACGGGTTAGGTGTGTAAATAGCGATCAGTAAAGACCCCTAATATGCGATCATAAAATTCTTTACTGGGAGGAGTTACCCACTCAGATGGCTTCTCAGAATAACCATTCAAAGCAGTTAAAGTATCAGTAGCCGAGATCCAACAACTACAAAATTCAGTATAGCTCTTGGATGTGAATCGAGAATTTACTAATTTTTTCTGTCGGACATTGAGGCAGATACGAATAACCCCTTTTTTTAGGTGATATTGGCTGCACTCAAAGTGTAGACCTGGGATGGTGTATTCAACATTCGGAGTAATCACGCCAATAGCAGCCTCAAGTTCCTTACTTTGCAAGAGTGCTTCAAAATGCTTAATAGCAGACTGGAGTTCTCTTTCAATATCCTTGGCGCTTTTATTTTGCTTCAAAATAGAAATAGAGACCCTTTTTCGAATAGTCCCCTCGCGATGATCGCAGTCCACTCTAATGTTTCTAACTCCATCAATAATGCGGAGTCCATTACGAATTTTAATAGGTTTTTTTGCTGGTGGCCTTAAGGTCTTAGAAATAAACCGATTTAGCTCAACAGCAGTAACCCCAATATTTTGAGCAATCTCAGACCGGCATAGCTTTGGTGATGATACTAAGGCTTTAACTTCAGACACTGACAAGCCGTTTAAGAGTTTGGGCATTACTTAAGACCAATAATAAGTAAATAAAAACTAATATTCATAGTACATCCTATCAATATCACTATAAGGCTGAAATACAGAGACCTTCAATCCATCAATGCATAAATCTACACCACCGCCTTCATCAACCGGCACAGGAGTAATTGATCCATTATTGGCTATAACATAGTCAATAGCTGCCGCCTCCCCAGCAGAGTAGCTTATATTGATTGAAAGAAGTTCTTCAAGCTTTGCGATAAAAAGCGAATGTGAATCACTCATACAAGATGCCGGTGTTTCTATGACGATATCCATTATTCAATTCCTTCAAGAATTCTCGCATGCGAGAACTCTGATTATTTCAACCTGGATCTAATGCTCAAAAAAACATCAATCTTAGGAGGAAGGCAGGCTAACATACTCCCTTACCACACCAGATTGTTTCTGAGCCTCCAGAAAAACTAGATAAAAAAGCAACAATACAGCCAATTATCATTGTCCATTTGAACGCTTCAAGAAAAGCATGCGTGAGAATATCCGATACATTCACTTCTACATCCAATTGTGTTTTTTTATCATGAATTTGTAGGACTGTTCTTTCCGTACTCTCTTTTTCAATTCTTAATTTTTCCTTAGCTTCCTTATCCCAAAATGGGGATAGATTAATAATAAAAACAAGGGTAATAATTGTAAAAGCGATATATACCATAATTTAATTCCTTCTAATTATTCCAACATTAAATTCTTTCAGGGCATTCGCCATAAATTAATTCTAAATTCTCAATTTTCTTGGTAGTTCTGACTGCCAAATAACATTCTTATCAAAATTTAGCCCGCTAAATCCTATGCTCATTGTTACCCTGATTGTTAAAATTCGGTCGTTTGGTGGAGATGAATTGGTAATGCCAACACCATCACTCTTGTTCGTTCCAGACTTCCATCCGCTGGGTGTTAAGTGCCACTCTGTCCACTCTCTACTTGCTGACATTGCTAATTCCTTCTAGTTTCATTTCAATTTATTTCTAGCGCTCGAAAAACTGGCTAAGTAGAAGGGCAATTATGACATGATATTATACTCTGGGTGTTTGTCGATAAGCTGGTATGAGTGGATATACATTATTTCAACACCAAATCTTTTCTCATAACCCGATCTTTTTATTTCAGCTGAATGATCAAATGATTTAGCAAAAATGGCAACAATCACTTTGTCGTCCCCAGTATGATAATCCCTAACATACGAACAGATTTTACCTATCTCTTTAGTACTTATTTGACCGTTCTTTACTTGGGCATATAGTTTAATATTATCTTTGTTTCCGACAATATCAATCTTCATTTTATCCTCATCAGAATTGGCCATTCTTACTTCATACTGTAAGCTTTTAAGGTAATCAGCAGCGTGATACTCGGACAATTTACCTTTAATTGTTTGGCTTTTTCCTGTGTATTTTTTTAGCTCTTCCGTTAACGTTTTAACATGATGGGCACTTGCACGACGAAAATCACCCATTTCGTTGGTGTAGCCATCGGATATTTCGCGGCTAAAATTGACTGAAAAATGTACGTCTTCATTAGCGATATTTTTTAGAACATAATCAACTATCTCTTCAACTTCTTGCTCTGAAAACATAGGGGTTAAGTACAAGTAAGCTACAGAATGCTCAGAAAAGTGCATGTGAAGCTCCCCCAGGTATTTCCCAACCCCCTCTATGTGAAGACTATACATTTCACTATTAGATGTTCTTGTTTCTCTTTCAAATTCAAACAAGGCTAGCTCCATTTTTGATTGTTTTTGTTAACATGGGATAACTTTTCCGTTAGTGCATTGTAGTACCAAGAAAGGCTGCTGAAGCCTAGCGTGAACATGAACCATAGAAGGACTATTCCAATGCACCCCGATGCCTAAAAGGCCCGCGTTTCATGAGAAAGCTGGCTATTGTGTATCAATAGATTGGCTAGTGCCATGAGCATAAAGCGGGCTAAATTTGGCAAAGAATCTGTGATTAGAATTATTCCAATGCTAATTACGTCTGTTTATCAGGACTCACCAAATGCCAATACTTATGCAATTGGTATATGGCTCCCCAGTTGTTGCCCTCAGTATTTTAGTTTTGTCTTTATTTAAAACGACTTGATCAACAACCATGCTTCCTGATTCCCAGACTCTAGCCATGTAAAACACATGAAAATCACCTTCTGTAAATTCTGTTCTGGCAGAAAAATTAATATCAAGCATTTTAGATAGTACTTCTTGCTCTCTTGTTGATACCAAATCGAAATAATAAGATTCTCCTGTATGCTTAGTTTCACCGTGGGTAGAATAATAGAGCTGTTTCTTTGAGGCCGAGGGCGCGTATTCAATAGATGTAGTAGTATTTTCTGTTTCGCACTTTATTTTGAACGGTTCCTGGGCGAGGGCTGAGGAGGGTAGTAATATAGCGATTAGCCAAAGCTTGAGAGTTTTCATGTTATCTAATTCCTTTTATTATTCCAATGAGGTGTACTATCAAAAGCCGTCCGACTTGAACGAAGGGCAGGCTTTAGGATAGCTATCCTAAATCTATGTTAATAGGCCATAGGAAGTAAGCTCCAAATCTTGCTTTGGGTATGAATTCACCCCCTGCATCTGCGCCAGATTCTGTAAGTGTATGGCCCTTGCCATCTACTAGTAAGTATCCCCTGCTTACTAACTTGGCTAAGAAATCTTGGAGACTCAATCCTAAATGCTTTGCCACTTTGCCACTTGCCAGCTTGCCTTCATCCGAACTCTCATTATCTTTGATTTTCTTTGCCTCTGGTGCAGGAGACTTATCGATTTTCTCTAGTGAAATCCTCACTTCATCGCTAATCCTAATTATTCGCTGCGCCTCTTCATAGGTGTCTTTGTACATATTTGAGTCTTCATCACGGGTAATAAGAACCCCCATTTCATTATTATTCACCTGACTAAACTCATATAAATTCAAGCTTGTTATTATGCAATTACTTTCATTTATGTAGCATTTCGCGTGGAGATTTTTGCAGAAACTTGTGCGGATAAATGTCAACTCTTTAAGCCAATTGATTTCAGATGGCTGCAACTCACTCTTACCATATACAATTCTGACATCGATTTTTAGTCTGTTCTTATCTTCAAGCAATTCCTTGATACGGTCATTCAGTCGGAGGTAGGGGCTGATTAGAATCAGCCTGTCTGAAGCGTTCTTTATAAGTTCTTCTAGGTAGTAATTGGTTGCACTGGTGTTTAGAAATTTTGCCACTTTTAATTCCTTCTAATTTTCCTAATATTCAATCAAGCCTTAGCGGGCTTTTCCTTGCCATTCGATTTCAAACTCTTCTACTGCTTGACCATTTGGTTCGCTGAGTGAGAAGGGGCCAGTTATACTCGCGTAAGCTCCATATTCCAACGTCACGCCTCATTTATTAGAGCGTTAAATTCAGTCACTTTTTTTCAATATCCAAACCAGTTGACGCTTTTAATTCACAAAGCAAATCATCACCTTGTATTTCACCCCAATGATGTCTAAGAATAATATCTTCAAGCTCTGAAATATAGGTGGCAACTTCTCGTATTTCATCATTATCAAGAGGCTTTGATTCATCTAATCGTGCAGTATGAATCGCCTTTGCAACCCGATGCCTTAGTGCTTCGTCTTTACAAGCAGGAAACACTGCCCCGAAATCAGAGCCTTTTCGACGTTCAAATGTCAGATCAATTATTTTCGCATGTCCAGTCACTTTCCAATTCCTTTAATTATTCCAATAATATTCTTAATGCGCAATGTAATCGTTTAATGCTCATACAGTTCTTTATCAGGAAATTTTCTTTGCCATGTTTCTATTAGAAACAAGGATAATGAGCTGGATGCGTGAACTGCTAGACTAGCAATTCTTGAATCAACTCGCTTATAGCCTCTTTCTCTACCATGAGCATCGCCTGCATGAGTTCGAAGAGCACCTACACCTTCTACGACCGTTGCCAGTCCGCCTAATATTTTCAAAACATCATTGGCGATATCGTCGGAAAATGAGGATTTATTTGGTGTCAAACCAAGTGGTTCCCTTACTGCCTTATACAAGCTTTTTAGGTCTTTTGAATTAGGTAATTCAAGATCCATTTCGACGAGAAGCGATCTGCAAACACTCTCAAGCGTGGAACATGCAGAGGTTAGAGCACTTTCAGGATCGTCTTTAGATGACTGAAGGGCTCTCTCCAAATCTCTTGAAACAGTATCGAGATTAAGCGTCTTAGCTTTTTTTGACAATGCTTCAGAGGCAACGAGTGGTGATCCTGTAGAAATGCTATTAGCTAACTTGATAACCCATTCAACTTCATGACCAAGGTCTTTTTCTTGAAATTCCGACATTGAAGTTTTATAGGTAATCAATTTTCTCAACATTGTAGAAACATTAGGCCCGTCTTCGATTTCAATAAAAGACCTCATTAATTTAGCCTTTGATGCTCCATTGATAGAATATTGCTCTTGATCAATATCAATACCCATTTCATCTTCAAAGAATTCAGCCATTGTTCGATTGGAAAAATCCAAGCAATAGCCGCCTTCCATCTGAAATATTGAGTTAAGTTTTCTTATATCAGATCGTTTCAGCTTAGGCACTTTTTGTCCTTAAATAATTCATCATCTTTTATATCTTTTAATTATTCCAATATCACTTATTAGCAGAATGGTAAGCCCGAAGCTCATCTGAGATATAGTTTGTTACTAGCCCCTGGCAACGCTGCTCTTGTTCGTAATCTTGTATAGCTTTGTTTTTTAATTGTTTCGCCCACCATTTAGTCTCAGAGAGCATTCTTGATGCTTTAGCTCTAAGCATATCAGCATTCCTGCTTTGTGCTGTTAGAGAGCACTGAGGAGGGCGAATACCCACGTTTTCTGTATAAGACAAGGCATTAGCAAGTCCAGTGCTGGAAATTATTCTTTCGCACTCGACACTGTGAGAAGTCGCTTTAGTTATCGCTTCATCCACTAAATCTTTAATTATATTACCCATGAACGCTCCTCAATTATTCTGATGATTGAATCCGTTTCCAGCCATTCTCAAGCATCATCATAAAATATCCATCGATATCGCTTTTTCCAGTTTCTAGCTCTTTTAAGTTTTCAGACTTTATTAGAAATTCATTCTTTGATTCAACCCACATGACGGAAGTGATGCGTTCTGGTAGAAGTTGAAAGTCATCAAATTCGACACTCAGGCCAATAAAAGGAATAAATGGGATCTGAATATTCTTTTCGAGATCGATTCGTCCGGTGGAGTGTGTGTAAAGGTTTTTGATAAATCGGCATTTATTCACTATTGAGCCCCTTTAATTTTTTGATCAACGTCATGATTATTCCAATGTGTTTTTTAATAGCTTCTGTTTTTCATTCTCAAATTCTGCGTCAGAAATGTGACCATCTTCTTTTAGTTTTACCCATTTGATAAGTTCATCTGCGACTGAGTGTTGTTGTGGCGTATCATTCTGAACAACATCGACTTTAGGTGCTGACTTCTTTTGTAATTGAATTCTCTCTTTATTTGAAAATATATCATTTACAGAAACCCAGTCACTATGCTTCTGTAAAGGAGACAACAATAAGAATTGGACTGAAAGTAAGTAGCATAGAGGGAGTGTAATTAGAGCTATGGCACCTACATAGTGACGGAAGTAAAAATAACCTTGGTTTAGGAACCAAAATAATACATAGCCTAAGCAGCCTAAAAAAACTAACCAATAATACCCTCTAGCATATCTAACAGCTGTCTCTATACTGGAGAAATCTTGATTTTTTCTCATCATATAAAGCCCAAACAATAAGAAAATTGCAGGGATTATGCCTGCAATAAATAATGTTGAAGGGGCGAAAAGAAGAAGAAATATCAATATTTTCCCCTGCTCACTGCTATTCAGCGGTTTGTTCTTCATATTACAATAACCCTCAAAAATCCGGTTTAAATATATCTATGTGATGATACCGCTAAACTTCAGAAGTCCTGCACCAACAAATAGCAGTAAGGCTCCTATAACCAACATTAAAATAGGTGCTTCAAATTTTTTTATTTCTTCAAGCATATTCTGACCCTCCTAATAATTCTCGCATGCGAGAACTCTGATTATTCCAATATTCTCAAGCTTTGTTCTTCAGCGTTAGCTTGATGCCAATCGCCACGCTAATCAGCCCAGCTAATAACGCTATGATACCGATGCCAAAAACGAAGACAGCAGACATTTTAAAATCACTAGCTTGATAAGATATTGTACCTATGGCGATCACTAAAGATGCGATAAGGATATTACGAGCGTCCATAAAAATGGATCTTCGATCATATCGAAATTCCGTCTTATCTTTTTCGAAAAAATCATACAGCTTTTTGCTCATTATCGATTCTATCCTTGTTGTTTACTTTAAGAGACCTGCTAGAGCAGTTTGACGATCATCTACTTCCAGTATCTTAATTCGATGCTTAATATTTAACAGGTCGAGATAAACGAGTTCTGGCTTGGGGTTTCTATTGATGAAGTCAATAAGGTATTCTTGATGAGATGATTCAACTATCAAAGATTCTAGTTCATTTCTCTTCTGTTGATTTAATGGTGTTACTAGCTCAAGGTTAGCTTCAGCGTTGCCAAGATTGACAAATAGAAAGCAACTCCCAATAAAGTACACAATTAGAAAGGCCCAAAAGTATATTGTCGAGCTTGGCTCTTTCTCATGGAAAATACCAAAATACATATCGTAGGATGTACCAATAAAAATCATCGCTAAGAATACATAAGAAGCGGGCCTCCAGCTATTAACCTGCTTTACGAACACTGTTTTCATTTCATTAATCAAGGTTTCAGTATAATAAGTAGATGAATCATCGCGTTCGAAGATTTCTCGGAATTTTTTTAAGTCCACCCCATGCCCAAAAACAAATGATATTGCAGGCATCAAACAAGTTATGAAGCAGCACAATAAAATGCCAGCCAGAAAAGATCCAAATTCATCCATATTTTAGTTGCTCCTAATTATTCCAATAAACCTATTTATTCATTTCTCTTCAGGCAAAACACTACCACCTGCCAGTGTTTGGTTGTGTTTATCTGGTTTCTGTCCACGTCCCGATTTACCAAAACTTAAGTAATGGTGTTTTATCTTCCCGCTAAATAGCGAGTTGTCCTCTTGTACTGGTTTACCTGATAGATCCACGACCTTAGGGGAAAGTGGTAAAATAGTAGGCTTCTTCATATTCCAATATCCTAGTGCTCAACATGATCTACACGGTTTCGTACACTCAAGGCATCCAAGCATAACTTCTTAAATTGATCCATTTTTGAAGGCCAATACTCATTAGATTCAGGAAGGTCATCTATTAAAATAGGGAGCAAGTATTCTGCACAAATGTCGATGTCTGTATCTGCCGTTTCTATGAATGCCGTGTTTTCCAGTATTGGGAAATCTTCTATGGCATTATTGAAAGCTTCCGCAATAGTTGATCCTCCATTTCCGTTACCGCATTCAGCGCTACCGCCTTCGCGAAGGTGCCCCCCAAAGTATTCCAAAGAGTACCACGGGCCTTCGGTTTCAATTTCATCAGTTGGATCAAACTCAACCTTAAAAAACTTATAAGGTGCGTAACTGCACTGGCTATCAAAAATCGCTCCTATAAGAGCCAACCCATTTTTCTGCAATCTTTCTTTATGTTTTTCAGAGTAATCAAATGCTTCTGATAGTCTCATATTACAGCCTAATTCCATTTATATTTATTGAAGCAATATTAATAATTTAGCACGTCTTTGACGTGCTGTAAATTAACTTTAATCCATTCTTTTTTTATAGCTCCCCAGCCAGATATGGCGTATTTACCATCCTTTTCGGTATTAAGAGAAACACACCGAATGTCCAGTTCGGAAAGAGCAGTAATCGTGTCTTGTGCTGTTCTTCTAGGCATTCCTGTGGCTTCAATGATTGCAGGTACTGTGTTTATGCCACTATCAATCAGATAGGCTACATAAAGCCTCCTGTAATAGCTGGTCTTAGTTTTGCTGTGGATCTGGCTCATGGTTTTAGCGTCTCTGGCATTTTGACTCCCGACATCCAGCCTTTGTAAGCTGTTTCAATTCTCGCTTGCCAAGGATCAATATATTCAATACTCATTTCAGGGTCTTCATGATTAAGCACGTACTGTATTAATTCAAGACTACAGCCCTTACGATCCAGCCAAGTGGAAAGGCTGCGCCTGCCTGAATGAGAAGATCCACCTTGGATGCCTGCACCTTTAAAGATTTCTCTCATGAGGTTTTCAAGAGAGCTGCAAACTTCAGTCTCTGTTACCACATCTTTATCATCTACTTTTATTGTGTATTTCTTTTTATTGAATGCGAATTTGCGCCAACCACTTTTTTTAGAAAGGAATAGGGGGCTATCACCATCTAATCCTCCATACGTCCCGTCATCGGCCAGCATTCCATTATCGCCTAAGCGTTGCTTGCACCACGACTCTAACGCTTGTCGCTGTTGAGGAACGACGATATAAGCAACGCGGGATTTGTTTGTCTTTGTATACTTCGCAGGAATAATAAATGTTTTCTTTAGCTCACCATTTGATCTAAAAACATCTTTCACCTTTAGTTTGGCAACTTCATTTATTCGCAATCCTGATCCAAAGAGCATCATTGTGATCGCAACATTTCTTTTGCCTAGCTCTCCTTTGGATGCTCGCCATAAAATGTCGGAAAGCTGGCTAGGTTTATCAATGGTCTGGGCTTTCCCTTTGCCTGGTTCATAGGTATCGATAAGGCGTTTAATAGGGCGGTGTTTGCGCGGCATATAATCCTCAAAATTCGATATAGGGGCCAAATTCCAATAATCTCATCTTGGTTGCACGAAAACAAGCCAAACCCTTATCTTTAAAGGGTTCATTGGAATGTTCTGAGGGGCTTGATGCCTCAGTAGAGATTTTCTTTACCCGTTCTTAACTCTCAGGTTATATTTCGTACAGTTTCAAGTCCTGGGGTTGCTAGATGCCTTATGTATCAAGGGCTTGCATTTGATTTGTTAGGTTTGGTTTTCTTAACTGACTCTTCATTGTTAGGCAAGCTGCTAAAATCGAATAGCAGCGAATGCCAATATTCATCAAAACAAAGTTGACTGATTATTGGCACCTCATTTTAACTAGCGATTACTGATAGTCATCTAGCCAAAACCTTCTTTAATTGTGTCCAAGGGAATCCAGAGCTGAAAGCTCAAGGGATCGCTGTTGACTGGAGTAAATCCATACTTAAGATAAAATTCTTTAGCTCTTATATTTTTAGCATCAACAAACACACCTATAAACGCAAGAGCACTGCTCATTTCAATAGCTTTATGAAGTATATCGAATAGTAAAAACTCACCAATCCCTTGACCTTGAAAATCCTTATCAACAGCTAGGCGAGCAATTTTTAAAATGGGGGCAGGATGAGGGTACTTTAAGAGAGTCTTCTTTGCATCGTCTGGCACTTTTACTTCACCTGTTATCAGCGTGAAATAGCCTGCGATTTGATTCTCATCTTCTTCACTAGAGATGATGTAGGTTCTAGTGAGATCTTTCTTTTCATTTTGCATAGCTGTCTGCTTGAGAAAGCTATTTAATGGCTCCAAGCCACAATCGAACGATTTACGATCATGCTTCGTTTGGAGGTGTTCCGTTTCTACTTTTGCTTGATTCACGATTAATGTCACCTTTTTTATACTTCTTAGCAGCGGCCAAGAAAGCGTTATTGGGTGGCGGTGGGTTATCCAGAATCGCAAATACAGTGTTTGCCTCTTCAAGCGACAAATGAATGTTTCTTGATTGGTCAATCACTGCGGTTGCTTTACTAATCGCAGCATCAATTAAGAATTGCGATACAGTTGCCCCTGAATATTCAGCCGCCATTTGTATAGTGCGCTGCACGTCCTCAGAGGCTCTGGCTACTAGCCTGACACTCTTAAGTTGTGAATTGCTCATTGTTCTCTCTCCTAGTTTTAAGAGTCGGTATAGTGCCGCTGTATTGGCAAATTTGTATTCATCGACTCATTGCTATCACAAGGCATACCCCGATGGAATATATTCTCCATATCGGCTGGCATGTGTGATGATTGAATTCTACCGCAAGCCATTAATAATGTCAAATGTGTGTCATAGTGGCACACATCTAGAGTAGGCGTTCAGGCCAAGAAAGGCCGCGCAAGTTACAATTTTATGATCACAACTTAGCGCATGCCAATGATGTGTCTGCTATCGAAGGCTATTCTGAATGAGTCCGTTTGCATACCTGCTTTGGAAATAATTGTTTATTGACGTAGAAGGGCAATCACCGTAGCATTCCTTCTGTGGGCGTTTCAGCGTCCTTCCTGCCGAATGGACAAACTCTGATCAAGAAAAATCAAATCAATAATCATCGACTATTAACAGCGGTGGTGTGATCGGCACATATCACATGCGTATGCTGTTTTGGATAGATACGATGACCTCTCTACGATTACCAGAATCATTAGTTCCGATGTTTAAGGAACTGAGTAATGAAACCTCCAGGCGATTAACAAGACTAGTGGGATCTCCTTATATAGGTCGTAAACTGTTAAATGATTTTAGCCAGAGTCTTGGGCATAAAGATTACAACTGCTTGCTTCATGACTCAAAAGAATTTGGCAATGGCCCACTAGATTTTCAGGACTTCCTCTCTAGAGCCTTGCTCGTTGAATTCAACATGGATATGAAAATACCTAAGTTCGATTATTTAACAGCTGTATTTGAGGCTTTTATTTCAGTTATGAAAAAAATGGGTCTTGACTGCCCTAGTGATATTCTTTTGCAGGAATCGGTAAATAAGGCTTTAGCAAAGCGAGGGCTAGTAATACTTGGTATTAATCCTTTCCATAAATATTGGAAACAAATTGCACCTAGCAATCTAATTAGTACCTTTTCTCATATCCAGTTCAGGCTTAGGAAAATCATGCTTGGAAAAAATAATGCTACTTCTACCATCCGAAAACAGCATCAACTTTTTTCTCAACAAATTGAATTAATTTTTTTGCACATTAAGGCGAACGGTAATGATGCTCAGTTAAGTTGGTTTTTATTTCTTCAAAACGAGGTTTTAGATGAAATGGAGTTCACCAATATTTCTGCTGAACAAAGCCTCGCGGTTCACAATCTCCAGCGATGGTTGTCAGACCTGCCATTTTTCGAGTTAAGCCAACATCAGTGATTGTTAGCCCAGCAATGGCCAACTGAATTCGGATATATGTATTCGGTTGGCCATTACTGGGGGATTGCTTGGTCACCACTGTCAAAACAACGATTTCCAATCTTCTATATCGAGGGTTGGGAGAACCTAATTGCAAAAGATAACTTGAGGGAGCGAAGAGATAAAAGCTAGTGTTGGGAAAAGCCCTCCGAAGAGGGGAAAATCTGATTTTACTTTGTTTCACTTGCAACAGTACATTGAATGCAAATGTCGCCAACGGAGACATCTACATCACCCTTAACTGCCAAGAAGCCGAAGCCTAAGACAGCAAGAATGAGTACGATCGCAACAGTGTTTGAAAAGTATTTCACTACTTAACTCCTATATGTTGCGAGTTGCACTATTACCCAGTCCTGAGTTGGAATAACAGATAAATCCAGTGACTGGTTAGCTCACAAGAAACAACTCAAGTTAGTATTGATTGTTCTAAATCAGGATCAAGGGGAACTACCCCCTCACAGAACAACCCTCTAAGGGCAAGACATCGTCCCGCCCTTACGGATCATCACTGTAAAATGAAGAAAGGTAAGGGCGCTTAAGCGGTTTCATCAATTGAGAGAAAAACAGCAGAGGTAATCATAGCAGGTATTTGCATTCAGAGGGGGAGTTGTTATACTTATTTGGCTGGTTAGCACACAAGAAACCTCTAGAGAGACCTAAACTAGCTCTCTGGAACAGATAAGCCACCCTTGAGGTGGTTTTTTTGTGCCTGTAATAAAGCCCTGCATCCCTTGTAGGCCGCTAGATTGCGGCATTTTTATGTATTCCCCATAAAACCTTTTCCCTTAAGTCCTCTATAGGCAGCGCCATTGGAGTGTTTGGTCATTGATCAACCTTAGAACTCTTGCTATTGTGATACAGATTCGCCATATAACGAAAGTGTATCAGGTATTAATGAGTAAGATTTTAGACGTTAGATCCATTATTAAACTAGCTAAGAAACATGGTAAAAATCCCTTTTGCCCTAGAGATGAGCTGATTATTGCTTTGGTCGGTCTGGCTTATTTTAATGCGACAGAGTTAAGCTTAATTAGAGTAAAAGACATCATAACTGAACGAAACTCGATTAAATTGGACGGATATTTGCCAAGTGATCTAGGAGTTAATTCGTTTGAAAGATACGTTTTTATAGGCAAGGAAACTTATCTTAAGGATTGCATCGAGAAGTATATTAGTTGGCGCAAAGAAAACAGCTTTGATTGCCTAGATCGAAACCTATACTGCGGCCTTAATCCTGAATCTCGTTTATTGTTGAGAAATGACGGTTCTGATTTTGAAATTAACTATAAGAAGCGGGAAGCTAAAGACGAATCGGCAACACTCATGCACCCGCAGCAAATGCAAAGACTCGTTAAAAGTTATTTTCTAGGCGAGGGCGTATCAATAGTTAGTTTGCTGGATTCATTTATTGCTAACTACTGGAACGTAAAGAGCCAGCAAGGTACGACTCAGGCGATCAGAGATCTTATGGAGATGACTGGATTAACAGCCGAGACATTGCGTAAGAAATGCACTCGCAAGCAAGATAGTATTCAAGATATTTTAGTGAGTTTATATAAATGAGCAAAGACAATAAAGATACGGGAACCATCGATGCTTTCGGTGAGTTGATGGATGAATTTCAGATTAAGGCCATGCTCAAGGATAAAGGCTGGACGCAGAAAGAGGTTGGCAAATATTTCGGTCGGCGTGAAGAGTGGGTAAGTCGGCTAATTAAGAACAAAGACGGATCAAGAGGTAGAATGCACGACTGCATGTTTAGAGGATTGCCTGTTAAAAGTTGCGGTATAGCGCAATTATTACTTGACTAACTTGCGGTATGCCGCAATAATAACCCTCAATTAAATAATTGAACGAAGGAAAGGCGATGACTGTATTTACAGGCGACAAAGCAATCAAAGTTACAGCTCTTGAGCTGCTAGCGGAAAAAGGACTTGGTAAGAGTTGCGATGCTTCTAGCTACGAGCAAGAAGTCGATCGCCAGCTGGAGGTTATCGCTGATTCTAATCGTAAATTTGGTCTTTCCACTTTACAGTTTATAGGGGAGGCTGGTTTCAAGGCTTCTCAAGGTTTTGTTAATGAAACGAAAGATGCCATTAAGCAAGCAACGATGCGTATGGAAGTGGCTGCTTCACTGGCTACTGTTAAATATCAATCTGATTTCTTAGTAGGGTAAAATGCCAATGATTTCATTACAGCAAAAAATTGAATCGACTGTAATCAGTTGGATTGAAAGCGGTGATGTTCATAGCTCAAAAGAAATTAATGATGGACTTTGCGCTGATTTCGCCTCATCGATTGCAGATGATGAAGATTGTGAAATTGTTGGTGTTTATGACTCTGAAGATATCGATAGCATTCAGGGTCAGGTTTCAGAGTCGTTTAAGTTAGCAGTCGAAAATGATTGGATTGGGCATACAGCGCTTTATCGTGACGGGCTGTTTTTTGATGCAGAAGCACCAGAGGGTGTTAGCCGTTTTGAAGATCTTTCGATCAATCAGCGAGCAATGAATTAATACGGGAAAAACTAATCAGGGAGAAACGACACAATGGAAAGATTATCTTTATTTTCCGCATTGGAAGAATTTGATCATGAATGCAGTGACTCTTTGGAATTAAGAGAAAGGATTGTTGGAAGTGGAAGCTCTTATGTAAATCAATGTACTTTCTGTGGTCGTCAAATTGGGCAAAGCATATCAAAGAAGAGTATAGCTGTTACGCCTGATTCTTTTGATGTGATTCTACACGAAGAATTTGAATACCATTACTCACGAGTGAGTAGCCTATTAAAGGAAGGCTTCACGGAGTCGGGTGGCAGTGACCGAAGGAACATCCATGAGATTTTCGAACAGGAATTTGATGAGTTCCTTAATGATTTTGTGGAGAAACATAATAATGGAGAAGTAAAAGCTAAAAATAGTCTAATTAATAGCTACCTTACAAGAAAGAGCGATAAGCATTATAAAACTCTAACAAGTAAGTGGCGTGATGAACCACAATTGAAAAGTTGGTTCATAAGTAAATTTTCCAAATGGTTTCATATTTACCCTGAAGTTAGAGGTAGGGGTTATCTCAATGGTAAAGAAAATAATATTATTATCGACTTTGTTCTTTTGGCTAAACCAGAATTACTTGCAGAAGGCTTCACAACTGAACCTGTGGGTGTTGAGGTAAAGTTTCTGAAGACAGGGATTGGTGATGGGTTTACAGATTCTGCATCTAAAGGGGTTTTTCAGGCATTGTCGTATGCTTATAGCAACTCAACATGGGATATACCGAATAGTCCAAATTCGAGATTATGCTGCGTAATGATGCTTAGCAATCTAAGTCATAAGCATGAACGTGATTTTCTTAATGCAGCACCAGGCCGCATTAAATATCTGCAATGGGAGAGCTTTTTGAATTTGGCGAGACATGCCAATGTAGGAGAGATTCATTACTACAGCAATAACAGCACAAGAGATGAGATGTGGTCGCTTAAATTCGCTGGTGGTACTTATTTTACTTTTCAGGGTAATGGAAAATATAAGTTGCGAAATATTAATCTTATAGGAAAAGAAAGAATCGGTAATATTCAGTGAGTCCCGAAACAACTGAATCAGTTAAAAAGAGGTTATATAAGCGATTTATTAGGAAAAAATAGTGGCCAATCCCATTTTAAATTCGTTATCCCCAGCAGTAGATGATATTGCAGAAATGGCTAAGCGAGGGGTTGATAATAAATCTCAGCTTCGTCAGCAAGTTAATATAAAACTCAGGTATGTAAGGAGAAGATCATGGCGGGCTTTTTGGGTAAAAGCATATTGTTGAATCAAGGTTAAGGTTATGGATAGAGAAAGTATTATAAATAGCATAGTGCCAGCAAAAAACTCCGTAGGTGAGATAAATAGGTATTTCATTGATATACAGGAAGAAGCGGGGGCTGAAATAATTAAGCTGGAATCAAGCGAAATAGATAATGGCATTTTCATTGTATTTTTACCGAAGAATAAAACCCTTCATATTGCTGCAAATACTGAATTTGGTCATATCCAATCTAAGCTCCCAAAGAAGTTAGTATCACTAGCTACGCCATGGGGCGGAGGCTTACGATAATGGCTTTAGTATATATTTCAATGAGTCATCTTACTCAAAGATAAAAGACTTCCTTGAGAAACATGGCACTAAAATCGAAGATCAAGGTAGTAATTAATACAGGGAAAAATGCCAATGATTTCATTACAGCAAAAAATTGAATCGACTGTAATCAGTTGGATTGAAAGCGGTGATGTTCATAGCTCAAAAGAAATTAATGATGGACTTTGCGCTGATTTCGCCTCATCGATTGCAGATGATGAAGATTGTGAAATTGTTGGTGTTTATGACTCTGAAGATATCGATAGCATTCAGGGTCAGGTTTCAGAGTCGTTTAAGTTAGCAGTCGAAAATGATTGGATTGGGCATACAGCGCTTTATCGTGACGGGCTGTTTTTTGATGCAGAAGCACCAGAGGGTGTTAGCCGTTTTGAAGATCTTTCGATCAAACAGCGAGCAATGAATTAATACGGGAAAAATGATGTCGCACACGGTCACGCAAACAGCTCCTAAGAATATAGAAGCTTTGATCAAAAAAGCAGATCGAATGAGCAGGTCTCGATCAAAAAACTCAGCTTTCACTGCTTGGCAGCAATCTCTAAGATCAAAAGATAAGCTTCCACGGGGTAAGTTTTTTGAAGGCAAAAAATCAGGTAGACCGCCCATAATATTGGATGAAGCACATTATTATCCGAGCGATTCTTTTTTAGAATTGCGTGATAAGTCACTAAATTAAGTACAGGGAAAAACAATGAGTATAGCCACAAAAATTCGGCTTATGTCGTTGATAGTAGGGCCTTTATATTGTTACTTCGCATATATAACTTTGTCTGTAGATAGCATTCCCGCTTTCATTTCATTGTTAGCGGTTGTGATAGGGGTGTTGATTTTTTCAGTTGTATTTGTTCTAGCAGGCGCAATTCAAGCTTATTTTGATTCTAACGAACAGAACTAAAGTGGGGGGATAATGATCATGAAAAAGACAATTTTGGTTAGTATTTTAGCTTTTATTGGAGGCTTCTTGAGTATGAAGATGAATGCCTACTTTGATGACTCAAATCAGGTCGATCACATGGAAGTTGTTTATGACCGACCGCTAACAGTTGGAACTTATTCAAAATTGATGAATGAGCGAATTTGTGCGAAATCGGATTTGGCTAGTCAGTTTAATAAAAAGAATACAGAATTTGTTTATCACTCAGTTGATGTTCGGACTTTGGGGGATATTGGTCTAATTTGCAATATCGTGGGAGAACAAGTGTTGCGTGAGAAAATCGGCAGCACTATGACGAAGGACATTAGCTTGCTGTTTATAATGAGCCCGAAAGATGGTGAGTCTGAAGTTATAAGCGAAGAGGTGGCTGGGTTCCTATTGAAATCCAAACTTGTTCAGTCAATAGCCACTTATGGCGAAGAGCTGAAGGTCAAGAGAATGAAAGATACTAGGCCAATTATTACTTTCAATTAAAAGAACAAAGCAGGGAAAAAAGAATTATGAAAAAACTTAGTATTAACGTGCGAATAGCAATATTTATAGGGCTATTTATATCATTCGTAAGTAGTTTATTGTTTGGATTTAAGTACCCCGATAATTTTCTAATGGATGTCTGGTTTTGGTCGTCCACTATTGGTCTTGTTGTTTCAATATTTATGTTCATGCCAATTCCAAGCGATGTCGAAAAATCTTAAGGGGAAAATTATGGCACATTCACCAATCAAAAAAGAGCTAACAAAAGAAGCTTTTGCAGCTCGTTTGTTCTCTGAGAATCAAGGGAAAATTCAACCACTATGGTTGTGTACATGTGAAGAAGTTAAGCAATCAATGAAGGATGATTTTGAGAAAGCGTATGATTCTTGGGTGCAGGAAGAATTGGAAATGGCTGCGAGGCGTGAAAAGAATAATCCTTTAAAGAATGTCGAAATCATTGAGCTTAAGGATGGTGAAACTCGATGGGATTACATGGATGATTAAACAGGGGAATAATAAATGCAAATTATGGAAATATTTACTCAAAATGTAGAGCTAATTAATAGCTCTATATCCTTCAAGGATGATTTTTATTTATTTTTAATTCTTACGATTGTGTTCGTAATCGGAGCTGTAATTTCCTTGTCTATTGTATTTATCTTAGATGCACAGGAAGCATCTCTAAAATATATTGTAAGTACACTAGCTGTATTCTTTGTGTTTATGTTGGGCAATGTGGGTGCGACTTACTGGTATGAATCATATGATTACACAGATAAATACATTGGCACGAAAGAGTATGAATCACTTCAATCGGTTACTCGTATCATGGGTTTAGATGCAGAGAGAACCCCCTTAACTTTGGGTTATATAGGTAAAGTGCAGCGAAAATCTTCAGCACTTCAAAAAGAAATGGATGAATTTTTGATTCGCAGCAAATTACTAGGCATAGATAGGGCTGATTCATCTGAAATTGCCTTAGCTTTATTAGCCCAAAAAACAAAATAGATGGCCATGGAAGATATCGGATCGAAAGTCTAAAGGGATATTATGTGGCTGCATCTGAAGCCCCCAGATAAATCAAAGTAATAGAGGATAACATGGAAGCAAGCCAAGAAGATTTTTCAGAGGTGGAGGTATTGATAAGTAAATTGCCTCGATTTATAAAACTTGACCATGAAAAATTGTATTTTAGGGTATTTGATAAAGTTGAAATATTGAATCAAGACCAAAGAGAGCGCTATAGGTCAATCCTGCCTAGTTTTGTTGACCATTCTGAAAAAGAGCTAAGCAAGTTAAACAAGCTCTACGGCATATATGGAATCTCAGCGCTAGTATTATCGATAATATCAATGTATACGCTTGGGTCTAATAACCCAGTAAGTTTTACCTGTATTACGCTATTACTTCTATTGTTCGCGTCCATGATTTTCAGTGGTTTTCACCATTATTGGCCAATTAGAATACGGTTAATTTATTCCCGCATAATTAGATCCGTTCTGGAGGATATCCGAAAAGGAAAAAGTAGGTCAGAGATGGAAAAGACTTTTAAGTTACTCGACGATCTCACGAAAATATTGTGATATCCAAAGCAAAAAACATCTAAGGGGAAAAAAACGATGGCAGGTTTAACGGCTGAAGACTTGGCTCAAAGATTAGATATCCATGTGGATATTGTTAAGCGATCCCTGGCCAGTCTTAAAGAAAAAGGCTTGGTTGAAATTCAGAATGACTGCTCTTGCGATGAGCTAGGGTCTGAATGCCCAGCTTGTGAAGTGGAAAACTAATACAGGGAAAAAAGATGTCTAAGAATCTACGTGAGAAAGAATTGTATTCAAAGTTCCAGGGCGATGAATACTATGGAAATTTGGTAAAAAGAGGCGGTCTTCTTTATCGAGATAAGAATCCAATAAATTTTTTGCTGCAAAAGTTTGACTATAAGGGGCCAGCCATTGTCGCCTTTATTTTAGGTGCAGTTGTATCTAGTGCTGTGTTCTTGAATAAACTTCCTGATTCTGAAGACCAAATAGCTTTAATGCTACGTTGCCTTATGATACCTGTACTAAGTTACTTTGCGGGATTTATTGGAACTCTAGGCTATATCGCATACCTAGCTGGTTTAGAAAAAAATGTACTTGATCCCTCCATTAAGGAAGTTTCTAATGATATGAAATTAAGGCTTAACCTTTCTAATTCTTTGGATAAATGGGCCTCGATCCTTGAGAAAGAAAAGTTACTGATTGGGAATGAGGGGTGTTCCTGCATTTACAGGGTCAGTGACTTGGTTGCATCAATACAAAATACAAGTGCTAAATTAAAAAATACGGAAGTTACAGATGTCGAGGAAGAAGTAAAAAAGGTGCTTTCTGGATTTGATACCTATGCTTCGTATTTTAATCAAATTCGTTATATAAACGGCCAGAATGTAAAAGTGTTTGATGGCCTCTAAATAAATATTCTATATAGGGAAAAAATCCGATGGCCAATTTACAAGGTGTTGAGCCAAAGCAAAAGTTAGTCAGGGGTGCAGAACCTTGTGATGAATGCGGTTCGAAGATGGATATGTGGCAGACCCAATACCTTGACGATGGGTACGACTATATTCAGTGGATATGCCAGAACGATGATTGTGGTTGCGTAGAAGAAAAACACTTATACCATAATGACGAAGATGTTCAGCGTGAATTAATAAAATAGATAGGGGAATACATGTCGAAAACTGACTTATTAAATAGCAAGGTCTATAGTGGTGCCAAATTCTCACCATGTCGTAAGTATCGATATTCTCTTTGGCGCGAATGGGATGAAACAAAATCTACATGTGTCTTTATTGGCTTAAACCCTTCTACAGCTAATGAGTCAGAAGATGATCCAACTATCCGCCGCTGCATTCAGTTCGCTAAGGATTGGGGTTGTGGGCGGTTGGTAATGGTCAACCTCTTTGCATACAGGGCAACAGATCCAGATGTTATGAAATCATCTAAATCCCCTGTTGGAAAAAATAATGATATCAACCTTCTGACTGAGTGCTCAAAAGCCGAACTTATAATCGCGGCGTGGGGTAATCATGGCCTGTTTGAAGGCCGAGGAGATGCTGTAAAAACCCTTCTGAAGGAAGTAGAGTTGAAGTGTCTTAAAATAACAGTGAAAGGGCAGCCAGCTCATCCATTATACCAGGCAGCAGACGCAAAGTTATTGGATTTTAATTTTTAGAGAGAAAAAACCCTGTTGATTTGACAGATCCTAAATCAATGAGATCATAATTTTTAACAATCAAAGTTGAGATATAGGTTATGTCAGATCAATGTGAGTTTATTGGTGAATATCAGGGCCACAACAACAAAGACACATGAATGGAACTTTTTAACTGCTGTGATTGTGGTAGTTGTGAGTGTGGATGCAGAGAGTGTTTTTCTTGCAATGCTTGTGATCACTGTTTAGAAGAATCTTAATAATTAATATGGAGAAAGCCCATGCCTGAAAATACAAAAAAATAGTGGTGCGAGGCGACAATCTTCATAACACCAAGTTAAATCTAACAGGATTTGTGATCGATGCTTCGAACAAGGAAGCTATAAAAATACGATCTGTATTAAATGAAGGTTTTTGGAAACTCAGTGATTGTGAACTATTAGATTAAAGGAAGAACCATGAAAGGATACGCAGTTTGGCTATTGCTGACTCTTGCATTCACAGCAAATGCTCAAGAGATGTGGAGGGGTTTGACTGTCAAGCCTGAAGAAAGATGCTCTCCGTACAACAAGAAGTCTCAATACCCTTATCCTCAGTCTGTCGAAGATCAAATCGTTGTTAGTATGGATGGCAGGATTTACGGGCCTTACACTGGGACAACATTTACATCAGACAAGATGACAGATATAGAACATATTGTGGCAGCTTCAGAGGGCCATGACAGTGGACTATGCTCGGCATCAAATGAAACCAGAAAGCAGTTCGCAACCGACCTACTCAATCTGACTCTTGCCGCACCAAGGGTTAATCGATGTGGCGCGGGTGGTAAGTGCGGATTTGATGCTGGGGAGTGGATGCCAGAACAAAATAAGTGTTGGTTTGCTAATAGAGTTGTTGAGATTAAAACAAAATACAATCTTAGCGTGAATAAAGTCGAAGCTATCAACTTGGAAGCTGTGCTCGCTCACTGTACTAGCTTTGACATGGTGTATTACGAAACCGTTACCGCCACAAAACCTGCAGCCTACAAGAGCAATGATGCTTTGGCACTCTACGATAGCAATGGCAATGGACGCATTACATGTACGGAAGCTCGCTCTCATCAGATAGCCCCTGTACACACCGGCCATCCAGCCTTCAAATATATGAATGACCGTGATGGCAATGGTGTTGTTTGTGAATAATCAGCTTGGAGAAAAAGAATGACAGTAGGGATCGATTTATTTGCAGGTGCTGGCGGGACAAGCGAAGGGGCATCTAAAGCTGGAGTACAGATAGCCTGGGCCGCAAATCACAACCCTATTGCTGTAGAGTATCATTCGAAAAATCATCCCAATACGGAGCATGTTTGTCAGGATTTACACCAAGCTGATTGGTCACAGGTTCCTTCCCACGACATACTCTATGCGTCACCCTGCTGCCAAGGGCATTCGAGAGCTGCTGGCAAGGTGAAAGCAACAATGAAGGCCGATACTAGCAGATCGACAGCATGGGCTGTGATAAGTTGTTTAGAAATTCATAGATCAGCAATGGCGGTCATTGAAAACGTACCGGACTTCCTATCTTGGACGCTTTATGAAGCATGGGTATTAGCCTTGAACAAGCTGGGTTACTCTTTGTCTGTAAACTTCGTTAATGCTTCATCTATCGGAGCGCCGCAAAATCGAGAGCGCTTGATAATTGTGGCAACACGCTCAACTAAACCATTTGACTTAAAGCTGCCACAGCGAGAGATAGTTACTGCGCGATCCATTGTAGATACTAATTATGATGGACATGCTTGGGATAAGGTTTCGAGCAGAGTGATAGCTACGCAAAATCGTGTAGCTAATGGGCGAAAGCAATTTGGGAATGTATTTCTCGACGCTGCTTACGGTTCTGCAAAATCTGGCCGCTCACTTGATAAGCCGCTAGGAACTGTTACAACTGTAAATAAGCATTCGTTAGTTATTGGGGATGACATACGAGCGCTAACAATTAACGAGCAGGCTGCAGCTCAAACATTTAGGAAAGATTACGTCTGGCCAAAGTCTAAAACATTAACTAAGTTGATGATTGGTAATGCTGTCCCACCAATAATGGCTTACGAAGTAACAAAATCAATTTTGAAAGCCGCATAAGAACGAAATGAAATGCAATGCATAACCAGTACTACAAATGTCATTTTTTCGAAAACCTAGCAAGCTTTAAAAAGACACTGTAAATATCGAGAGAATAATAACCCCCCAAAGACAATATATAAGTGAGTAAACCTGCGGTGCAATATTCAAAAAAAGCAGTACAACGAGCCGGTGAAGCTCTAATTGTAGAAGATGTTAGGTTGAATGATCCAGAATTGTTTAAAAACAGCATGAAGGTCTTATCTTACTGGCGTAGCAGCCATGAAGGAACACTTAACAAAATGACTTCTGAGCTTGAATCAGTAAGTCGAGGGGTCGATAAGAAAAGCATTGTTGTGAAGAGACTTAAAAGAACTGCCTCAATTGAAAAAAAACTAAAAAGATTCAGCCGGATGAAACTTAGAAACATTCAAGATATTGCCGGTTGTAGATCAATACTAGGTAGTACCAAAAAAGTAAATCAAGTCAAACGAGCGCTAATAAAGAGATCCGATTTTAAAGTAACGGACTATATAAAGAAACCGAAGAATGATGGATACCGAGGAATTCACCTAGTCGGTAAATTCTTAGACAAAGAAAAAAACTCTCAATTCCCTGTAGAGATACAGCTACGCACAAAAATCCAGCACTCTTGGGCAACCGCAGTTGAAATAGTTGATTTATTTACAGGCCAGGCTCTCAAATCTAATGATGGAAGTGAAGATTGGTTAAGCTTCTTCAGAAACATAAGTCATGAATTCAGTAAGTTAGAAGGGGTTAATAATATAGATGTCCCTGAATCCCACAAAGAAAGTTTGCGTCTACTGGATAAGTTGCATGCCTATAAAAAATTCGAAGCATTTGCTCAATCAATAAAAATAATTGAGGAGCACCGGCGTATTGAGGGGGAGGGATATAACCTAATGACGATTAATACGGCAAAGAAATTTTGTGAGATATTTACATATGGAGTTGAACACTTTAATGACGCCGCTAAAGACTATTTAACTGCCGAGAAAATGGCGGCTTCTGAAAAGGATGTTGTTGTAGCGCTTGTTTCATCACAATCAACTGACAATTTAAAAGAGGCTTATCCCAATTACTTCGCAGATTCGGCTCTTTTTGTATCGAATGTAAGAAAAGTGGAATTGAAATATCGCGATCCTAGGAAAGAAGTAGCCAAACGATATCTCAGCAATGTATTGAAGACTGCAGGTTTTAATGGTCGAAATTAATTATACCGTTATCTTTCAGCCTCTTGGTCGGTTACAAAGGGGCTTCACAGGCGTTGAGTAGAGAGTGCCTAACTCTAAATTTTTTCGCACAGTAACCATGTATTTAGCGCAACTTAAACGTCTTTAGTGTTCGAAGACTTAGGTTTATGCAAGACCTCTTCCACTAGCGCACTGTACTTTGAATTGATAGCGCTATAATTATTCATTAAACCTATGTAATTGTCTTGAGCCAGTGACAGTCTCGATCTCTCCTCATTAAGAGCAACCGAAGATGCCTTTAACTGATCATTTAAGGAAGAAAGTTCACACAGCAAAGAGTCGATTTTTTCATTTTTTTCAGCCAGGTTATCATACAAAGAATCAATTTCCTTCTGCATAGATTTCATTTCTATAGCAGACTCATTATTATTTGCCTTTAGTTCATTAACCTCAACATCTTTCAACCCAAGCTCCCCCTTAAGCTTCTTTAACAGCTCTTCGTTCTCAGTCCTTTCAACCCCAAACGCTTCAGCTGCGACCAATTGGTTCGCATCCCAAACAGATTCAAAATTTGCCAGTACCTTTTCCGGCAGGCGATCAGGTAAAGGTATGTCCATGCTCTCCTTAAGCTTTTCCTGCCAACCCCTCTTTACTTTAAGAACCTCATTAGGCGATCCCTTTTTATCTCCATCACCAAAGCCAAACATCAACGCAATCTCGCCACGAATAGCTTCAACGGAAGGGTTGATACCTTTTGATAGTAGAGAAAGGATAGCCTTCTCTACATTCTTTTCATCTGTGTAGTTCGTAGTCATTCAAAGTCCTGTAGGAATAGGTAGTAGAAAAATCAACCAATAATATTAACTATATCATGGATTTAGTTGCACCTGCATTATTATATATATAGTGTTTAGATTATATTATAATGAAATCCGCTATATATTGCATAATGGATTATAACTTATTAAAATATGTATTTTAGAAAGTAACGATTGTGATTTAGGATTTTATGGGGGAACATATCACCTATGGATATTTCAATAATGGTAAAAAGATCCAAAGAAGCGAGGTTTAGTTAATGAATGAGCAAGATTCAAGCAGAGAGATAGAAATCGAATCAGTTGAACGGATAAGCAAAGATCTGACAAATTTTCACGAAGGGGATTCGCTATTACAAAACCCTGCCGTTATTTACCTTGTGAGCCTTGGATCGAAGTCGAGCAGAGCAACGATGTCATCATTTTTAAACATTATAGCCAAAATGATTGGCTTTAATTCGCTCCATGACTGCAATTGGGCATCAATCAAAAGGCATCATGTCCAAATGATCATAGAAATGCTTAAAAATTCAAACAAATCCCCAGCAACAATAAACACCTATCTATCCGCACTAAAAGGAGTAGCGCTTGAGGCGTGGAGCTTGCAGCAAATCGATAGCGACACATTACAAAGAATAAAGGCTGTAAAGTCAGTGAAAGGGTCTAGGATACCAAAAGGCAGAGCACTACAAGAAAATGAGATTCGCGCTCTAATGGAGTCCTGCACCGGCGACAAAAGCGCTAAAGGGGCAAGGGACACCGCTCTTATTTCCGTCCTTATTGGCTGCGGCTTACGCAGAAGTGAAATTGTGAGTATCGATATCGAACACATAATTACGCAAGAAAAAGCATTCAAAGTAATGGGAAAGGGAAATAAAGAGCGGTATGCATTCATGCCGGATAGCGTTTGGAATAATGTTCTAAGCTGGATAGATAATTACAGAGGTGAAGGATCAGGCCCACTATTCCAAAGAATAAGAAAAAATGAAGACATAACAAACGGGCGACTAACAAGCCAAGCCATTCTTTACATTTTGGAGCAGAGGCGAATCAAGTCCGGTATCGCAAAGTGCGCCCCACACGATCTACGGAGAACCTTTGCTACCATACTAATTAACGATGGTGAAGATATCATGACTGTCAAAGATTCATTAGGTCATGCCGACATCAGCACTACTCAAAAGTACATAAAACAAGGCCATGATAAAATGAAAAAAGCAGCAGAACGATTTAGTGGACTCTAGGAGCTATCAAGAAATGAATATTATTGGCCCAAAAATAAGAGAGCTAAGAGTAAGCATGGGACTAAGCCAAAAAGACCTGGCGAAAAAGTGTAGTCTACATGACCTGCCAATCACCCGCAGCACACTGGCGAAAATAGAATCTAAAAACGCAGATAGTATGATACTTTTCCAAATACCCACAGCACCAGATCAATAACTTTTCACGGCGAAAAGTATGATAGCGAACAACAAAACAAGAGCGATAATTAATGAATTTATTAATTGAAATAGGATTTTTAGTAATTCTAATTGGTGCGATTACAACATTCTATTGGGCGATAAACGCAAGAATATACAGAATAGTGGCTTCCAAGGGGGCCATTCTAGCCTCCCCTATCTTGGCCCCTGGGGTAGTTTTCCACGAACTCGCTCATTTTTTTTCAGCACTAATACTCTTCCGCAAAATATTATCTGTAAGGCTCTACTCGTTTGATCACTCATCAGGGGAGCTTGGACATGTATCCTATGCCCACAGAGGACGAAGTGCGCTCACATACATCTACGATGCAATAATAGGATTAGCTCCAATATTTGGTGGCGTGGCAGCAATATATTTCACAACAGACGCACTAATGAACAGAGCCCTGTTTGAGTATGCCGTTAGTGAAACAAACCTAATTATTATGACAACAAGCCCACATGAAAAAGAGTTTTGGGTTGGCAATTGGAATATCTATTTAGCTGTAATAAACAATCTAAACACAAGCTGGCAAAGCATTCTATGGGTTGTCTTGCTAGTGTCCACATCACATGGACTAATCCCAAGCTATACCGACATAAAATTAAGCCTCCCAGGAATAATCATAATACTTGCCATAGGAAGCACCCTGCTAATATTAGCTCCGGCAATCATAACGCCTTACGCCATTAGTGTAATCTACGTTCTTGAGCGCTTCCTGACGCTCCTAGTGACACTTATCCTGCCAATAATGATGGGCTACATCCTAATAAAAATTTTATCGATCACTACCAACATGATTGCAAAATAACGGTTTCATACAATTGCGAAAAAAGAAAGAAAACAGCATGTCCGATAACGGTATAAATAACCAATAAGAAGCATTACTGCAAGGCATAAAAAAACCCTCACCGATGGCTCGGTGAGAGTTTGATTTTATGCTGCTTTTTGAATGGTTCTCGAACTAGAAATCATAGCTAAATGATTCGCCAAAAACTCACCCACCGCAACAAATTGTGGGTATATTATTGCCTGACCTAAACATTCGTGTTGTTGGCCTACTGGCATATTATTAACTAGTGCTAATGGAATGCCTTTTATAGCAGCATGCTCTTTTACAGTAAGCAGCCTTGAAAGTGCTGGATTGCTCTCACTCTGGACAAACGGTTCAGTAGACCTACATTTATTGTATAACCTCCCCACGGTTCCAACGGAAGTTGCAGCCCTACCAAGCAACTGCCTACGGAAGCCTTTACCTGCTTCTATATCTCTTACTTCCTTCTTCGCCAAGTAATCAAAAGCTTTCCAAGCAGGACTGTCATCTGGAACTTCTTCCATCACATCGCCCAAAGTTCCAACTTTAGATTCCAAACCGCCAACGAGTTCATCAACATTAAAAAAGTCAACAAAATCGTTTAGCCCCTCCGATACAGCGACAAAAACCCACCGCTTCCTATTCTCCAAAACTCCAAATTCTGAACCTGCAAAAACAGACTCTGAAAACGTATATTTTAGACTTCTCAGTACGGATCGAAGCATTGCAGCGCTTGCTGTAGAAGCATACTCAGGCACGTTTTCTATCAATACGAAAGCAGGGTTGCTTTTAACGATAAAATTAAGGGATTCAAAGATCAAACCACCTGCCTTGCTATCCTCCTCAGCAAACGTCAAGCCTTTCTTGGCGCGGCCAGCTCTTGATGCTGCTACGCATGGAATGCCCATGACGACCCCTTCCGAAAGAACAGGGGCAGAGTTTATGAAATCAACTTTTGTGACATCAGACTCTACTGCTATTGTTTTATCATCCCAAATCTCTTTATTATTACGCATAGAGCAATCCAAATAACCAGGATCGATTTCTATGGCAACAGCGAGCTTTGTTTTGATACCAGCTAATGCAAAGCCATCATGCACAGCCCTATCAAGAATTCCAGCACCGTGGTAGCAAGAAGAAATTCTTAACTCTTGGTTCGCATCAAGCTTATTAAGAATTCGTTCAATTCTTTCAGCAACTGCAGCCGACTGAAGAGACTCACTTATAATAATCACACCACCTCGAATGAATACTCGGATTTCATCACCAACATTACAAAATGTTGAATCAATTTCCTTAGTTTTCATATCAATGATCGGTTTTATAAGCTCATTCTTTATGCGCTTAGATACAACATAATCACCACCGCCATCAGAGACAGCAGTTAAGATTATTTTATCCTGTTGGATAGATCGGTTATAGCTAGTACCAGGCAAAAACCCGCCTCGCTCTAACTTTGTTCCTTCAAGCCAAATTCGTGCGGTTCCACGACTTAAACCTACGGAAGTATTGCATAATGTAGCCATTGTGTTCTCCAGAGAGTACGGCTATAAATAGCCGGTGGGGGGTAGTTAAAAGATCAAAAAGATCTAGAAATCTAATTTCGAAAACACTGGAT
>OJEW01000039.1_pt1 | contig 77826 bp, 70 predicted proteins | sample 1593861 | NCBI WGS metagenome assembly OJEW01 (sample SAMN05416806, study PRJEB24817) | seawater metagenome | isolation source: Sea water | place: Canada:Atlantic | collected 2013-11
CCATTAATTATCTGCGCACTCTTGCAGACCAGAACAAGGTTTTCAAAAGCTACATTGGCATGGGTTACAACGATACCATCGTTCCGCCGGTTATTTTGCGCAACGTATTGGAAAACCCAGGTTGGTACACCGCTTATACACCTTACCAACCAGAAATTGCTCAAGGCCGTTTGGAAGCACTATTAAACTTCCAACAGCTTGTATGCGACATGACCGGTATGGAACTTGCCAACGCATCATTATTAGATGAAGGCACCGCAGCGGCAGAAGCCATGGCGATGACCAAGCGTACGGTTCGTAAAAACAAATCCAATACCTACTTTGTTGATAAAAACTGCCTACCACAAACCATCGACGTAATTAAAACCCGCGCCGAAGCATTTGGCTGGGACATTATTGTAGGCCCAGCAGAAGACGCAGCCGACGCTGACGTATTTGGTGCTATTTTTCAGTACCCAGGCAAAAACGGTAACGTAGAAGATTTCACCAGCATCATTACCGCGCTGCATGCAAAAGACGCACTGGCCACCGTTGCGACCGACCTTATGGCCTTGGTTGCACTGAAGACGCCTGCCGAAATGGGCGCAGACATTGTATTGGGTAACGCGCAACACTTTGGCGTTCCTATGGGTTTTGGTGGTCCACACGCGGCGTTCTTTGCCACTAAAGATAAGTACAAGCGCTCGATCCCGGGCCGTATCATTGGTGTATCAATTGATGCTCAAGGCAACCAAGCACTACGCATGGCTTTGCAGACTCGTGAACAACATATCCGTCGTGAAAAAGCGAACTCCAATATCTGTACAGCACAGGCATTATTGGCCAACCTTTCGTCTTTCTACGCGGTGTATCACGGCCCACAAGGTTTAAAAACTATTGCTGGTCGCATTCACCGTTTGACCGATATTTTAGCGCTAGGGTTAAAAAAGGCTGGCCTAAAAATCACCAACGAAACTTGGTTTGATACATTAACCATCGTGACTAATGATCGCGACGCAGTGATTCAACGCGCACTAGCAGCAGAAGTTAACTTACGCCTTGATAGTGCCGTCTCTGTGGGTGTATCGCTTTGCGAAAAAACATCGGCCAACGACATTCAAGAATTGTTCAACATCTTCTTAGGTGAAGCGGCCGAAGATCTAAACTTGAACGTTTATGACTTAGACGCCGAAATTGTAGCAGCAGACTCTCAATCGATTCCTGCTGAACTCGTTCGTACTACCGAATTCCTAACGCACCCAACCTTCAACTCGTACCACAGCGAACACGAAATGCTGCGCTACATGAAGAGCTTGGAAGTAAAAGATCTAGCCATGAATCACTCGATGATCACACTAGGTTCTTGCACCATGAAACTAAACGCCACGACGCAGATGATTCCTCTGTCTTGGCCTGAGTTCTCTAACATTCACCCATTCGCTCCAAAAGACCAAACCATTGGTTACGAGCAAATGATTGCTGAATTAGAAGACTACCTAAAAGACATCACCGGTTTCCCTGCGATCAGCATGCAGCCTAACTCAGGTGCACAAGGTGAATACGCCGGTCTATTAGCGATTAAGAAATACCACGAAAGCCGTGGCGAAGGTCACCGTAACGTCTGCTTGATTCCACGCTCAGCCCACGGTACTAACCCAGCGTCTGCACAAATGGCGTCAATGAAAGTAGTGGTGACTAACTGTGATGAATTGGGTAACGTAGACTTCGCAGACTTGAAAGCCAAAGCCGAAGAAATTGGCGACAACCTTTCTTGCCTAATGATCACCTACCCATCTACCCACGGCGTATACGAAGAAGGCATCAAAGAAATTTGCGAACTTGTTCATAGCCTAGGCGGCCAAGTATACATGGACGGCGCCAACCTAAACGCACAGGTGGGTATTACTCAACCTGCGTACCTAGGTGCTGACGTTACTCACATGAACCTACACAAAACCTTCGCTATTCCACACGGTGGCGGCGGTCCAGGTATGGGTCCTATCGGCGTAGCCGCTCACCTTGCTCCGTTTGTAGCTAACCACGTGGTTCGCCCTATCGATAGCCCTAGCAAAGGCCAAGGCGCGGTTTCTTCTGCTCCCTACGGCTCTGCTAGCATCTTAACCATCTCGTGGATGTACATCACGTTAATGGGCGGTAAAGGCTTGCGTAAAGCGACTCAAAACGCGCTATTAAAAGCCAACTACTTGGCCAAGCGTTTAGGCGAACACTACCCAATCTTGTACTCAGGTAAAAACGGCCTAGTTGCCCACGAATGTATTATTGATTTGCGTCCGTTAAAAGAGCAAACCGGTATTACAGAAGTGGATATCGCTAAACGCTTAATGGACTACGGTTTCCACGCACCGACTATGTCGTTCCCTGTTGCAGGCACGTTCATGATTGAGCCAACGGAATCGGAAAGCAAAGCAGAAATCGACCGCTTCGCAAACGCAATGATCTCGATTAAAGGCGAAATTATGGCGATTCATAACGGCGAACTAGACGCAGAAAACAACCCGCTTAAAAATGCACCGCATACAGCCGATGTTGTTACTGGTGATTGGGATCGTCCTTATTCTCGCGAACTAGCGGCATTCCCAACCAAGAACCTAGGCGCTCACAAATTCTGGCCTTCTGTTGGCCGTATTGATGACGTGTACGGCGACCGTAACTTGATTTGTTCTTGCCCTGCTATTGAGAACTACGAAGATTAAGGCTCGCTGAGTTTTAATTTTTGTTAGTTTTAATACAGACAATAAAAAACCCGCGAGAGCGGGTTTTTTATTACCAGTTTTTCTATACAGTTATGACTCTAGAAGTCTGCATTCTCTAAAGTGGTTGGCTCAGGGAGCGTGATATTGTTTGCGCCCTCTTCTTCAACATAAACAATGTCTAAAGTAGGGGCTAATTTCTTCATAGCCAAACAAGACCAATCACCATTTTCGATACTATCAACAACATCTTTATAAAGCGTGTAACGCTCTTCTACAGGAACGACATATCGAGCACTAACCCATCCTGATTTCGCATTGCTTTTTGCATCAAGGTCTCGAATCTCATGAAAAATAAAGAGATCTCGATCTCCTGCAGATAATTCATTAAGCTTACTATTTTTGGATAATGCTTCAAATGCACTACATACCCTATCAAAACCAGTTAGCTTATTACCGACTTCGCCAGAACAGCCGACTAACAGCATAAGAAATACAGATACGATTATTTTTTTCATATTTACCTCGAACAAGAACGACTACAAATATAATAATCACCATTTGAATGCCTTGCCAAAGCACGTTCAACGGTAACTTTCAGTAAACATCTGACAAAGAATCATAAAGATTTTCTTCTGTTTTTATGCCTTTCTCCGCTTCACGGGCAAAAGGTTCAAGTACTTCTTTATCATAACTACTTTTCCTTAGCCATTACTGGCTCTTGTGATAAGCAGTTACACTGATTTATCTACAGCCTCACTTGGTGCATTCTTACCTAACTATTGAAAAACACGAAGATTAAAACTCACTGACTTTCAATTTTGAATACAGACATAAAAAACCGCGTGAACGGAATACTTATTACCAACGTTCTCTTTAAAGAGTTAATTTTTTAGAAGTCTGCATCTTCTAACATGGTAGGTTCAGGTAACTTTATATCATTGGAATTCTCTTCCATATAGGCAATATTTAGTGTGGGCGCTAACTCCTTCATAGCTAAACAAGACCAATCTCCTTTTTCAACGCTATCTACTGCAGATTTAAACATGGCATACCGCTCTTCAACTGGAACTACATACCGTGCATAAATCCAAGTAGTTCTAGCTACACTATCGGCTTTAAGATCGCTAATATCATTGAAAATATAAAGATCGCGCTCTTCAGCCGATAATTCAGCAAGTTTGTCATCCTTAGACAATACTTCAAATGAATCACAGATTCGATTAAATTTATAGGCTGTAGTATTCACATCACTAGAGCATCCAAACAAAAGAGATACTATTATTGACACATATACTTTATTCATAGTTACCTCGAACAAGATTGGGCACAGTAATAGTATGTCCCATTTGGTTTTCTCCTTAATGGTTTTTCAGGTTGTATCTTTTGTAGATAATTAATAGGTGAGAAATCGGCAACAGGTATTCCTTGAGCATCTGTTATATACACCCACTGACCATTTTTGCCTTGCCACGCAGTGCCTCCTTTAGCTGCCACTTTCATAGCAATAACAAAGGGCGGCTCCCAACCAAAATTTTGGACAGGCTGTATGTATAACCTAAATCTAACATCATATTGTTGACGAATCATGTTTACTTTTTTATTTATATCGTCATCAACTATAGATTTAAAAATAACCTTCAATTACCCACTAGTACTAGCACTGACTAAATTTCGTTCACATGTTGTTCATTAACAATTCCCAAATTCACACCCCGCCCCCCCTGCGATACAGTTATCACGCGCTATCAGCATGTGGTTTGTAGTATGTTCTCATAGAGGTAAATCAATAATGATACCGAACCTGGGCAATCAATACCGCCCCCTCTTCGACCTTATAAACCAAACGATGCTCATCATTAATCCGACGCGACCAATAGCCTGCAAGCCCATGCTTTAAAGCCTCTGGTTTACCAACGCCATCAAACGGAGTGCGCTGGATTTCCTTAATCAATGCATTAATGCGTTTAAGTACTTTTTTATCGGTTGATTGCCAATAGAGATAACCTTCCCAAGCCTTCGTTGAAAAGGTGAGTTTCATTCTTCAATCAAGGCGTGCTCTGTGCCCTTACCTGCTTCTAATTCAGCGATTGATTCAAGTAGGTTACGCGCATTGGCTGGCGATCGCAGCAGGTAGGTTGTTTCTTCCATTGCCTGATAGTCCTCAAGAGACATCATCACGACAGGGGCTTCACTTTTACGAGTGATAATAATAGGTGCATGGTCGTTACAGACCTGCTCCATTGTGCTTGCTAGGTTAGCACGGGCTGATGTATAGCTAATTGCGTCCATATTCTCTCCAAATGGCTTTAAATAACGCCAAACTGATCATGTACAGTTTTACGTACAGCAAGTACATATAATAGGCTTTTAGATCGTAGAGAGCAATATTTTGTCTGATTTAAAGTTCTTGATGCTCTTCCAAGCTTGAATTCGTCTCATACCAACAGGCTTTCTCCGCTAACCAAATATGTTTGGTTTCTTGATACTGACTACCAGCCATCGACTCATCATTCAAAGTGCCTAAGCGTAAAATAATGAAATCAGTATTATCTCGCTTAGCATAAATCTGACTGCCGCAATTAGAGCAAAAGTGACGATGCTTACCTTCGGATGACTTATAGCTTTTTAAATGTTGTAATTTATCACTTAAGGAAAAGTTTTGATCTTCAATTTTGGCCACACTCGAAAAGGCAGCACCGTGAGCTTTGCGACACTTAATACAATGGCAGTGAACGATGTCACCTACAGTTTGGCTAATCTCATAGCTAATATCGCCACACAAACAATTTCCTGTAATTTTTGTCATTTTTTTAATCGTCCTTAAATCTCATTTCACTTAGCCAACGTTCGATTTTTGTTTTGTTACTGATTAAAATCTTCCATCGCCAAATAATGATCAATACCTTTAATACGATCTTCACGATGATGATTCACGTAGATCACTGTACTCTCTGACGCCTCACAAATCTTTTCAATCAGCATCAATACCCGCAAGCGATTAGCTTCATCTAACCCTAAACACGGCTCGTCTAATATCAGCAAGGTTGGATGTTTGACCATGGCTCGTGCAATTAAGAGCATACGCTGATCGCCGTACGAAAACTGGGTAAACGGTGTGCCTTGCTTATGGCCCAAACCTAATAATTGTAGCCACTGCATCGCAATGTTTTTTTGCTCGTCGGTGGGCGGCTGATACAAACCAATACTATCGAAGAACCCTGAAATAATCGTATTTAAAGCCGATACTCCAACACGATAATCCATGTGCAGCGCATTAGAGATATAACCAATGTGTTGCTTAATCTGCCATATGCTTTCGCCATTACCGCGCTGATAACCAAAGACTTTAATGTCATTATTATAACATTGTGGGTTATCGCCAGTGATCAGATTTAACAAACAGGTTTTGCCTGAGCCATTGCGCCCTGTCAGCTGCCAATGCTGATGTTTTTTGATCGTCCAGTTGAGGTTTTTAAAGACCGCTTCTCCTCCATAAGCGACTTTGGCATTTTGTAGATTAACCAAGACTTCGCCGGTAAAGGCTTTATCAACCTGGCTATGCTCTGCTTTTGGAATGCTTAATGAGGTGGTTCCAATATGCAGCAGTTTTAATAAATCGGTTATCTGCTCTTCCGCTGGGTTCGCCAAGGTATGCTGTAACTGCCCATTGTTCACGTAACCATAGTGGGTTACAAATGCGGGGATATGATCTAGGCGATTGAGTACCAAAATAAAGCTAATATCGGTTCTCTCATCAGAACTCAGCGCATCTAAGATATCGCGCAGCTTAGTCACAGAATGAGCATCTAGCCCTTCGAAGGGTTCATCCAATACTATTAAAGCTGGTTTTGCGCTTAACGCTTTTATTAATAGAAGCTTGCGGGTTTCCCCTGTGGATAAATCTCTAAAGTGACGGCTTAATAAGCGCTCAAAATCAAAAGCCTCGATTAACTGCTGACACAGATCGACATCAAACGAATTGGCATTGTCTGCTGCTGCGCTGGCTGAATAAATTATATCGCGAACTAAGCTAGGCGCATCGTCCTCTTGCTCTCGTACTAGCTCTTGATTGAGTAATTGTTTTTGAGCATCAGAAGATACGATTGCTACGTGCTTTATCGTACTGTTGCGCTCACCGGATTCACGCACCGCTTGGCCAATTAAAGTAGCGGTTAACGCTGATTTTCCTGAACCGTTTTTACCCAATAATACCCAATGCTCACCTTGCTTAACCTGCCAATTGAGGTTGCGAATCGCATAACTCCCCTTATGGGCCATATTGAGTGGATTAGAGCTTGAGTTAGCTAGATAGCCATTGAAGTCTTTAAATTGAATAGCGCGCACTGCTAACCTACTGTTGTTCATCATAAGGTAAAGGAATCACCCTATGATATTTCGAGGGGGTTGTATATATTACAAGCAGCGACTTCTTTTAAACAGCAGCGTTAAACAGCAACTTTAAACAACAGCTTTAAGCTGGAGCTTTCTTATGCGCCATCATCAGCGCAGAGCTTCTATTTTCTACCCCTAGTTTGGCGTAGATATTTTTCAGATGCCATTTTGTCGTACTCAGCGCAATGCCTGATTGCTCGCTGATTGCAGCGTTAGAAAGCCCCGAAGACAGTAACTCAAAGATCTCATTTTCTTTTTCGGTTAAACGCTGGGCGGGTTTTATAAAGTCGTTATCTTTTTCTTCGTCTGAAAATAGGCTCGAAAACAGTTGTCTAAAAATATCAGAAACCTGCAACGAATTTTCATTAAGCCCATGTTGAAATAGTTTTTCTAAACCTGGCACTTCGTCAAAGATGGTTCTTGAAAAACACACTAATCCATAGCGTTCGATTAATCGTTTTAATTGTAAAATAGCCGCATCGGATTTATTCTGGCGAAAGGCAATCATAGCTAAGTTACTGCGGGCAATGACCGCGCGTGACGGCAAGTTTTGCTTTTCTAATACGACCAGTATTTCATTCAATATATCACTGGCTGGGTCGAACTTGCCTTTGGCGATTAGGGCATACACACAAGCTAATGCTCGACGCTCTCGGTGCTCTTCGTAGCACGCCGATAAATCATGAGTCTTTTCCTTATCCCAAACGCCCTGTTGCAGCACATCGGCTAAACAGTAACGCTTATACAGCTGCTCGGCCATATTAGCGCCGGTTTCTTGAATCGCTTGGCGCATTTTTTCATGCACCATTTGGCTATTAAAACGCTTATAGTCGCCCAGCGACAAAATGCGTTCAAGCTGATCTAATAACCGCTTAGCTTTATTTTTATTACCATAAATATGGCAAATTCTAGCGCTGTAAAAATAGGCATTCACAATCACTTCAGTCATCGCCGAGTGAGTCGTTAACGGGATCAATTCTTCCCCTAATTTTAGCGCCTCATCCAATCTGTTTTGTTCATAATCCACAACAACCATGCCGCTGGCAATATTGATCCAAGTGGGGCTTTTAGGGCCATGCTTAATGGGATTATATACCCCCACTATTAATTTAATCGCATCAATACCTCGACCTAAATAGCGATCACACAAGGTCAAAATTAAGTTGGCATAACTTAAAAAATAATCGTGTTCGATCGTGGTTAACAGGTGCTTGGCTTTAGTAGCCAATCGAAACGCTTCATTTAAAAAGCCGTTATACATGCAGGTATACGCTTCTATTACTAAATAGAAACCCATAACATCAACCGGCGTACTGTCGGTCGTTTTGTTTTTAGGAAACTGATAATTCTGCAATTCCACATCACTTTGTAACAAAGAAATTAAAAATCGTAGAAAACGCATGGTATCAATTTCAGCTTGGGTTCTATCTTTTTGCGTAAATTGATCAAGTTGAAAACCCGCTTGATTAAACCGTCGCGAGAAAGCTTGTGCATAAATCAGATTCAGATGGTGCTGAGGATGTTCGGTTAACTCATCATCCGAAAGATCGTTTAACGCATCGATTATTGGGCCAAATTCACCTTTTTTTAACCATTCATTGGTAGCAGTTAATAAGGTTTCAAAATAGAAGCTCGTATCATTTGATTGCCGTGCATGTTGAATGGCTAAACTCGTACGATTTTGACTCAATAAGCCCTTAGCGGCCTCTAAGTGCAATGACTGAATATAATCAGCGCCTTTTTCGATCTCTAAGCGCTGTAGCAAAAATGATTGCAGCAAAGGGTGGTAGCGAAACCAGTTCGCTTGATCGTGGTCTTTAGTAATTAATAACTCATGCTTTGATAACTCTTCTAGCTGAATCACTCGACCGCCAGTATTCATAGCATCACACAATGTTTGATTGAACGACGTGCAGATAGAGGTCAATAAAACAAAGTCTCTTAACTCTGGCGCTAATTTATTAATCACTTCATGAGCAAAATAATTGAGCAGTTCAGGCTGCGTACCACTAAAACCTTCTAATGCTTTATCACCATCTTCGGCGTACGCTAATAACGCCAGTTTAATCCCAACAAACCAGCCTTCGGTTTGCGCCAGCAAGGCTTGCAGTCTTAATTCATCTATTTTTGAATCGCATAATAATTGGTTAAGGGTTGATAGCTCTTCTTCGCTGAGTTTTAAATCATTGCCATCAATCACCAAGACTCGTTCTTCAAGCTTGAATTTTGAAATGGATAAATCAGGATGGTTTCGCGAAGCAAATACAAAGGTAATATGCGCTGGCAGGCGGCTAATTAAGCCATTAAAAATATCCAGGACGCGTTTGGACTTAATGTGATGGAAATCATCAATAGTGATCGCGATCGGATGAGTAATTTGATCAAAGCCCTGAATAAAAATATCAATCAGTGTCGCCGCATCGGCTTCTTGGTCTGATTTAAATAATTTAAAGAAAGAGGCTTCCCATAATGGTGTGATAGCACTTAGCTGTTGAAAGATATGCTCAAACAGCAAGTCACCTTGATTAAACTTATCGGCCGCAACAAAGTGAATGACCTTAAGTGCTTTCTCATCACTGCTATTATCACTGCTATTTTCACCAACAGCATAACGATCAACCCACTGATTTAGAGACGTGCTTTTACCAGAGCCAGGCGCAGCAACGATTAATACAAGCGGGTAGTTAAGCCCCTTATCAATTAATTTTTCTAAATTCAGGCGAGCAATAGCTTTCATTATTTTTTTTATTATCAGTCTGTCTTATTGTTATCCTTATACTATAGGGTGAATATTCGGCCTGTCCAACTATTTGTCATTGTGCGACACAGTGCGCCACTTTTAATGTTATGCCCAGTCCATTTCAAGAATTCATCAAATTTTTCTAAGCAATAGTTATTATTTTATAATATTCCACCAGCCGCCCCCTACTTTCCCCCTCCCTGCTTTAGTACTAGGTTTTATCTAGCTTCGCCTAAATTTTTACGCTTATTCACTCTAAAATATTCATGTTAAAAAAACTTTATTGACTCTTTTACCCCACCCCTAAGGAGGGTGGTTTTTGTTTATCAGACTTCTAATCTGCTGATGCTCTCACAAAGAAAAAAAATAAAGGATCATCGTATGATAAATTCTGTTTGGGTCACTTGGCCCTCACTCGTCAAGTTTGGAACACTCGGTGTTGCAGCTGCAGCACTAACCCTTGGCTTAGAACGCAGTGAATTATTGAAGAACAACATGTTCTCAACCGAAGACTTCGACAAAGCCAATGCCAACATTGTCTGCGACGAGCGTAGCCATGGCGCACGAACCGTTGATGGTACCTGTAATATTCTTGAGAATCCTTCAGAGGGTTCTGTAAACCGCCGCTTTGGTCGTAACGTAGAGTTGCAAGCCGCTTATGGTGAAACCGAAGCCGATACCCTGTTAACCCCTAACCCTCGCGAGATCAGTAATGTCTTGATGTCGCGTGATCAAATTAAACCCGCCACCAGCATCAACTTCATTGCCGCAGCCTGGATCCAGTTCATGACCCATGACTGGTTTGACCACGGCGCAAATGCAACGGGTAACCCTATCGAATTTAACCTACCCGACGGTGATCCTTTAGGTTCGGGTACCATGTCTGTTCAGCGTACGGCTCCCGATCCAGACCGTGATGCAGTCGCCGACGCACACTTACCACCGACTTACCGTAACGTGAATACCCACTGGTGGGATGGTTCGCAGCTTTATGGCAGCGACCAAGCAACCAACGACAAGATTCGTTCTTTTGTCGATGGTAAGTTAAAGGTTGAAGATAACGGTACCTTGCCACGTGATTTTTGGAGTGGCGTATCGGTCACCGGTTTTGATAACAACTGGTGGGTAGGCTTGAGCATGCTGCACCAAGTGTTCACTCTAGAACACAACGCCATTGCTGATGAACTGAAGCTGAATAACCCCACAGCAACAGACCAATGGATCTACGACAAAGCCCGCTTAGTCAACGCCGCTTTAATGGCCAAGATCCATACCGTTGAATGGACCCCCGCATTACTAGCCAACCCTGTGCTTGAACTGTCGATGGAATCAAACTGGTGGGGTATTACCCGCGACCGCGAAACCCGCGATACGATTCAAGCGGCAATGGATGATTTGAAAGGCCCTAGTTCTTGGATCGCCAAAACCGTTGCGTTATTCGACCCAGCCAAAGCCGCTGAACTCAGTAAGCCAGGTGCTATCGATCATGTTTTAGGCGGTTTAGTCGGCCAAAGCGCGCCCAACAACTACGACGTTCCTTATGTATTAACCGAAGAGTTTGTATCGGTTTACCGTATGCATCCTCTTATGCGCGATACCGTTGATATCTACGACATCGGCTCAAACATCGTCGCCAATCAAATTCCGATTGAAGATGCTCGTGATGGCGATGCAGAAAACATTATGGATACCGAAGGTGGCGAACGTCTATGGTACTCATTTGGTATTACTAATCCAGGTTCTTTAACCCTTAACAACTACCCAGATTTCTTGCGTAATCTATCCATGCCATTAATTGGTGATATTGATATCGCGGCTATCGACATCATACGAGATCGTGAGCGTGGAACCCCACGTTATAACGAATTCCGTCGTCAGATTGGCCTAAAAGAAATCAACAAGTTTGAAGACCTAACCACAGATCCAACGACCCTAGCCGCACTGAAGCGCGTTTATAATAACGATGTTGAACAAATCGATGCCCTTGTAGGACAGCTGGCAGAAACCGTTCGCCCAGAAGGCTTCGCGTTTGGTGAAACTGCTTTCCAGATCTTCATCTTAAACGCGTCACGTCGCCTAATGACTGACCGTTTCTTCACCACGGATTACACCGCAGAAACCTATACGCAAGCAGGGATTGATTGGGTAGAAGAAAATACCATGGTCGATGTGATCAAGCGTCACTTCCCACAGCTTGGGTTTAGCCTAACCGGTGTTGAAAATGCCTTTAAACCTTGGGATCTTAAAATCCCTGCGGACTACGACAACTGGGCTGCTTGCGATAAAGAAGCCTTATTATGGACTAATGGCGCACAGCGTACGGTTTATAAAGAGGGCGAAAGACCAGAGCTTGAGCCGGTTAACATTGGTGGCCTAATCAACTCGATTCTTTGGGATAAAGTGAAGAAGAAGCAAGACGTTGCACCTTTAGGCTATGAAAAACCCATTCACGCATTTGGTTCTCTAGCGAAAGTTGACTTCGAACCTGCAGCCGGACACCCATTCACGGGGCTGTTCAAAGGATCTGAGTGTGGTCTACTGCGTTTATCGGTTACCGGTGACCCAAGCGACCGTGGCTTTGCCCCAGGTTTAGCATGGAAAGTATTTGTAGATGGTAAAGATTCACGTAACGTGTCTGCGCTGTATACACTGTCAGGCCAAGGCAATAATCATGATTTCTTCGCGAACGAATTGTCTCAGTACGTTGATAAAGAAGTAAACGAAACCCTCGGCACAACGGCGTTATTCTCACTGGTTACTAGCAAGCCAAATACCATGTCGGTTAGCCAAATGGCGCAAGTAACTCCAGACGGTGCCAACGTAGCGAATGTGGTTTCGCCAACGCAAGTTTACTTCGTACCTAGAGATGAAGTGAAAGGCATGTTCTCGTCAGCACCTCACGACTTCCGTGACGACATCAACAGCCTACCTGCCGGTACGCCAATTTATGATGTGTACGCAACGGATAAAACAGTGCGCACGTCGATCTTCAGCTACTTTCAAAAGAAGTACGCCAAGCAAAGACGCGATAGCGCGGTTAAAGTCGGAACGATTCGCATGAACTCCGAATTTAACAGCTCGTCGTTCGGTGATGGTGGCGTCTTCTTTAGACACCAGCGTGTCGAAGAACAATAATCTTATTTAAGCTTTATTCAGTGTAAAAAAATCCCCAACGGTTTTCACCGTCGGGGATTTTTTATTCTAACGCCTCTTTTTATTTCGAAACAATGAGCGCATCAACAACTTGCGATAACGTATTCGCCGTCATCAGCTTCTTATTCGAAAACATCTGCAATGTTTGCGGGCTGCTAATACTATCTTTCTGCAATAAAACCGTCGGATAACCCGTGCCTCCCAAGCGTCTAAAAAAATCATCGTCGCGCTTATTATCTTCTGGGGTGATTTTTACCTTCACCACATTGCGTAATACTTTCGCGCCTTGTGACGTATTAATCAGCCCCTTTTCTAACTCACGACAATAGCTGCACCAGTCGGCTTGGAAATATAAAAAGATCGGTGCATTGTATTTTTTCTGCACGCGCAACGCCCTTTTATAACCCGCATGTCCATAATACCACTGGCTACTGTTATAGGCTTTCTGCAATGGCTCATACTCAAACGGCTGTTCTTCTGCAGCCATCGAATTTGTTTCTCCCAGTGTGACCTTGCCACCCTCACAAGGCTGATCGGTAAAAACGAGCTTGCCGTTTACCTTGCACTTATAGATTTCTGCAAACGAAGCCGCGGGTAATAAAGCACATACGCACAGTATGCTGGATAGAATTGTTTTCATTGCCCTTTCTATCTTTAAGCAGTCTATCTTTAAGCAGTCTATCTTTAAGCAGTCCATTTTTAAGCCATCCATTTCAGAAGAGTCCATTTTTAACATTGGTTAATTTTACACTAAAAACCCTTCTCTCAATATTCTAATGCCACTCTAGCCCAGCTCACAGCCTAATTACTGACTTACAGCCTCTTAATACTAAGTAAATAGTAGTAATTTATAAATAAACAAAGCAAAATCAACCACTTAATAGGAATAACAACCCGCTCCACCGCCCCTAGCCAGTTAATTAAAGCTAGTAGATAAAAGTCTGTAGATAAAAATTCGATGAAAAACAGCCCAATCATAAAATATTCAATACTGCCGCTATTGCTAATCGCCAGTATCCATAGCGTTTATGCCGCCACTCCCAGTTCATTTAGAGCCGCTAAAAAACAAGCCGTTCAAATATACCAAGGCCACAATACCAGCTTCTATTGCGGCTGCGATATCACCTGGAAAGGGAAGAAAGGCGCCGGAAAACCCGACCATGCAAGCTGTGGCTACCAAGTTAGAAAACAGAAAAAACGCGCAGCGCGTACAGAATGGGAACACATCGTACCCGCTTGGACCTTTGGCCACCAGCTGCAATGCTGGCAAGAAGGACGTCGTAAAAACTGCAGCAAAAACAGCCCGCAGTTTAAAACCATGGAGTCAGATCTACACAACCTTGTGCCCGCCATTGGCGAAGTTAACGGCGACCGCTCTAACTTTCGCTTCAGCGATTGGAATGGCAAGCCTTACCAATATGGTAGCTGTCCGATGATCGTCGATTTCAAACAACGCAGCGTACAACCTCCAGAACAAAGCCGAGGCACCATTGCACGAACCTACCTCTACATGAGTGAACGTTACGACATGTCATTATCAAGAGCGCAATATAACTTGATGCAAGCGTGGAATAATCGTCACCCTGTTAGCCCTTGGGAATGCGAACGCGACCGACGAATCGAAAAAGTACAAGGCTGGAGCAATCACTTTGTGAGTGATCAATGCCTATAGAAAATCAAAGTGCAATGCGGCGAGCATGCCAATACGCACTTTGCCAATAGGGGTTATCTAAGCGCGATAGCATAACCCCACGAGAACTAGAAGTATGAATAAACTGCTTCTTACCCACATAAATACCAATATGACGCTGATTATACCCCGTCATAAAAAACACCAAATCACCCGGCACCAAATCGGCCTGATCAATCACCTGACCTTTTAATACTTGCGATTGAGTCGTACGAGGAATTCGAATACCAAACTCCTCCGCAAAGGTTAAATAAATAAACCCCGAACAATCTACGCCCTGCTTCGTTAAACCACCAAACTGATACGGCACACCCTTCCACTCAGACAACTGAGCCAAAAGCTGACGGCGCACCAAGGCATGATTGCCCATATCGAACCCTTCAGCCGAAGTCTGAATAACCGGCGCACTGCTGGGCACAGGCACATTTTGAGAGCCCAGTGAACTGCAACCGACCAGACCAAAAATCAATGCGAGAGAAAATACCAGGAAAAGCCAAAATCGATGCATCAACATGCCACTCACTACTTATAACGACTTGCTAGATCCTAAAGAAAATCTAACCCCATGTCTGTATAAATCACCTGCTTGCATAGGCCCTTAGTTTCTCGCTGTTTTGTTAGGTATATAACGATAGTGCCCGGTTATTGGATATGAAAAAAGCATATCTTCTAACACAGGGCCTGCACCAATATTATGTACGATCAACGGCACCCCAAAAACAGGAGAGACTTGATCACTAACCAAGCCAATATGCGGAAGATTTCCAGACACACGCCAAGTTACAATATCCCCTGGGCGATAATCACTAGCTGAATCAGATATCGCTAAAGACTCACCATGTCGAGTTAAAAAAACCTGTAAATTAGGGACTCGCCTATGATCAATGTTCCTATCAGTTGAGTTTAATCCCCAAATTCTTTTAGACGGATAATCCTGAAAATTTGCAGCCATATCCTCATGTACAAGTTTTTGTAAATCAGTACCAATACGTCGATAAGACCGAATAATAACATCAGTACACACACCTATTTCAGCAGGAACATCACCATTAGGGTATGGAATGGATAGATAACGACCATCGTAGCGCACATCGTGCTTTGTACGCTCAATAGCCGCTTCTACGATATCCTGCTCAAACTGACTCGCATTTGATAATTGAGAGAAAACAAGAGCAGTAAGCAACAAACCATACTTCAACATGAGATTAAATTCCTTTCGTTTATGTTCACAATAACATTATTCATGACTCCATTGCCTCACAAGACTAGTCATCGGTTTCAATACTATCAACAGAATAATTAATTCAACAAGCAACAGGCTAAAAACCTACAGATATTTTTAAATGGAAGGTTTTAATCAGTTCATACTTAAGCTTAATACACTTACAAGGTAGACATTGCCGGAATAATACCGTACTGGTTCTGTTTCATGTTTAGCATAAAGGCTTAGCTCCTACCGTATCAGCCCATTAAGACTAAGGGAATATCACCCCAGCGTGTCGTATACGCAGGTGACTTATACTGCTGGCGCATCGCCCATTTTTTCACCACCCCTTCCGAGGCTAAAAACAACGCACTCCGACCATGTACTAAATTCGTTTTATCTAAAATTTGCATCATTTTTTCAGAACGCACCGACTGCCCCGTGTGGAATAAATCAAACTGATTAAATTCACGATCACACACATCCAGCAAACCCACGCCCGCTTTTAAATAACGATGCCCTGGGCGAAAAATGGATTCCAAACCTTGCAAAGCCACGGCAACAATTTCGCGAGTATCATTGGTCGGAAAAGGCGTTTGGCAGACCACACTGCGATTCACGTAACCCGATTCAAATGGCGACGTATTTAAAAATACCTGTATGGATTGCACTAAAGAATTCTGCGCTCTTAATTTTTCTGCAGCGCGACTGGCGTACACCGCAACGGCTTGTTTAATTGGCTGCAGCTCGGTTAATTTCTCACCAAACGAACGCGTGCAATAAATCTGTTTTTTAGCCGGCGGTTGTTCTTCTAGTGGATAACAGGCAATACCATTGAGTTCGTTAATTGTGCGCTCTAAATTCACACTCACATCGCGGCGTAACGTTTTTGCATTGGCAGTGGCCAGATCGTAAACCGAATGAATATGGTAACGCTCTAATCGCTTCGCCAAACGCGAACCAATGCCCCACACCTTGGTTACGGGCATGCGTTTTTGCAACCACTGCCACTTATGCGGCTGGTCTAATACACACACACCATTGCATTGCGTAATGGTTTTCGCCCCCCGATTAGCCAGCTTGCTTAGCGTTTTACTCGGGCCAATACCCACACAGACCGGCATTCGAATATCTTGCCAAAGCTTCCGTTTAATCTCTTGGCCGTACTCTTTTAAATCCCATTCCATGCCCCCCACATTAAGAAACATTTCATCAATAGAATACACTTCAACTTCCGGAGAAAAGACTTTCAGCGTCGACATCACTCTATGGCTAATATCCCCATACAGCTGATAGTTACTGCTAAAAATAGCCACGTTATGCTGCTTTAAAATGTGCTCCACCTTAAAGAACGGCTGTAAATCGCCCAAACCCAACAGTTTAGCCTCTTTCGAACGCGCCACAATAAAGCCATCGTTATTCGACAAAACTACCACAGGCTTACCGCGCAGTTCGGGCCTAAATATCTGCTCGCAGCTCGCATAACAACTATTACAATCAACCAGCGCAAACATTAGCCTAACCAATGATAACGAATCGACGCCTTCACTACCCCTTCTATCACCACATCCTGCTCATCTGAAATTGAAATGGGCGGGTAATGCTCATTGGCTGAAAGCAGGCGCTTGCCCTCAACGTCAATCTGCTTGCAACACAGCTCCCCATCCACTGCCGCAATCACAATACTGCCACTGCGCGGTGTAAGCGAACGGTCGATTACCAGCAGGTCTTGATCAAATATCCCCACCCCTTGCATAGAATCACCCGAGGCTTTGGCTAGATACGTCGCCGCTGGATGGGTGATCAGATGCTCATCAAGACTCAGGGCATCTTCCCTATAATCTTCCGCAGGACTAGGAAAACCCGCCGCCACCGCTTCGCTATAAAGGGTCAGTTTAATCGCCATGTTTCTTTTTCCTAAGCCGTTCTTAAGTTGTTTTATAAACGCACACAAGTACTGTATATAAAAACAGTATATAAGGTTTTTTAGAAAAGAAAAAGACTGGCAAGTCAATCACCCTCGAAAGGACAATATTTAAGAGCTATATTTAAGAGCTATATTTAAGAGCAATATTTAGCACGTCGGTTATGCTTTAATGTTAGCCAGAGACCGATATTTATAACTAAGGAACAACCATGCTAAAGCTATTCACCCCACTATTCGCCCCACTATTCACGACGGTACTTGCGACAATTAGCATCACGGCCTGCGTAGACAATAACAATACCTCTAGCCAAACAGCCAATCCGACCACTAAATCAACCGCTGAGAGCGAAGCCACCAAGAAAGCCAACCTGATAAAAGCAACCAAAGCCGCCATTGTGATAGAGGGCTATGATAGCGATATGAATATTCAGCCTCATCAAGTAACCCCTGCTCATAACGACTCGATGAAAAGTGATCATGAAAGATAGCCTGATTTATTGATAGCCTGATTGATTTATTGATAGAAGAATACGATGTTCTGCGATAATATTTTAGACTGCTAAATCAGCACTACATCAGCCTTGGTATGAGACCCACACCATGCAATACAATCCAGATTCAACCAATACACCGCCTATTAATACACAGCCTATCAATCCTGCCATCAGCGCCATCGACTCAGAACTTCATTCCTTAGTCAGCAAGATCAATATTTTAGATGCGGTAAAACCCCTGAATTTTTTAGAAGAAAAAGAAACCTTCTTCGCCAATAATTTTTCCAGCAGCCCATCGTTCATCTACAAAACCAATGACATCGATACCTTCGCACTGAAACGTCAGCTCTACAATCTGCCGTTAGAAACCATTAAAGACGAAGACCTTTATACCCTCTACAAAGCCGTCATTGACTCTTATGCCGACAAGGTAGATCAATACAAATCGATCGGTACCAACGAGTTTCTTTACGACTCATTGCGATATTACGGCGAGCCCAGCGAAAAAGACGTTCAAAACGCTCAGTTTATTTTGCACCTACCACCCAACCCCAATGACAAAGTGGGAGAGCGAGTCGATGCCCAAGGCATTATCAAAATCTTAGCGGCAATGGTAGAACAAGAAAATTACACCTGGGAAATGAAACTCGATGAAACCATGGTCGCCAACGCCTTGGTATCGGGCACAACTGTACGCATTAATAGCAACGCCAAGTTATACGAAACCGATGCTCATGCCTTAGCGCATCACGAACTGGGCGTACACTTAGCCACGTCATTAAATGGCCGCATGCAGCCACTGCAAATCTTATCGCTGGGCTGCCCAGTAAGTACAACAACCCAAGAAGGCATGGCGATTTTAAGTGAATTTTTATCGGGCAACCTAACCCTACAGCGTTTAAAAACCTTAGCCTTGCGCGTAATCGCGGTTAAATCGTTAATAGAAGATAAAAACTTCCGCACCACTTTCTTGATTCTAAAAGAAACCTACAACGTCAGCGACGATCTGGCCTATACCATTACCGCCCGAGTTTACCGAGGTGGCGGCTATACCAAAGATTATCTGTACCTAAGAGGCTTTAGCGCCATATTAAGCGCTTACGAACACGAAAAAGATTTTAACAACCTGCTGGCAGGCAAAACCTCGTTAGAATTTTTGCCACTGATAACGCGCTTAATCGATAAGGGCTTATTAATAGCCCCCCACTTCATTACTCCGGCATTTAAAAATCCGGTACAAAGTGATGCAGTGAATACGTTTATTACGCACGCGATACGGTAATAATCAGCTCGCAGCATGAGCCGAATACACTTTCTATTCGGCTCATGCTCAACAGACCATCAACAATCCCATCAATCATTTTCTCTATTAAAACGCTGCATATCATCTAAGTTAGGCAATCTTACAGACTCAATAGCCAGAGAATGACTCAATACTTGCAAAACACGCTGTACTTTACGAATACCAATATCATTAAACTTATTACGCTCTAAAGCACTGATCGTCGTTCGATCTAGACCTGCCATATCCGCTAACTGTTGCTGGCTCCAGCCATTATCTTTACGAAACTTTCGTACATCACTGGACAGTTGAGTAAAAAAATCCATATTGATCGAGACCTTAAAGTTGCTGTATATATTCAACATATTAAGTAAATACAATTATTTTTTTGAATATATACAACAAAATATAGACTCAACTCACACCCAAAAAGCCATCCACCGCCATACTCAAATCCATCTGCTCGCCCATTCACTTGGTAACCGCAGTTTTCTCATCAATGCTGTCATAAACACTCTTCGGTAAAACCTGCTTTATTTATCTCGATGGTTGAACCGTTATTTTCCACACGTTAAATGCGGCCACTGTACAAATTGCTGCAGTAATGGCAAAGCACGAATTTTATACTCTCGCCCATAGCCCACCGTAGGCTTTTCTGACTCTATTTCGGCCAAACCCATGTATTGCAAAAACCCCTGCAATACCCGAAAACGATAACAACGGCCGAATTGATCAGAAGGCGTAGCATAATCATCATCCTCCATTTCATCCAACATCATAGGAAAAGCCTGGAGATAATGCTGTGCATAAAGATCAACCGACTGCCATTCATCACCCAGCTTGCTTAACAAATACACAGTAAACAAAGCTGATTGCTGCACAAAATCTAGTTCAGGGTAACCGTCGCGATAAGCCCAATTAAATTTTTGGCAATACGCCTGAAACAATATGCCAAAGAGAGCGTCAGATTGTTTTTCAGCGTTGATCAATTTTTTACATTTCGATGTTAATAACAAACGACCTTTAATCTTGCGTATTAATCCCGCCTCTTTTAACAAAATATGGGTAATATGCAGCTCAAAAAAATCGCCTTCTTTGTTCACCGACGTGATCGAAAGTCGATCATCATAACTGTACTGAGCCTTAAAGGTCTTGGCGGCATGCTGACACAAGGGTCTCGGTAAATTACCGATAGCCGTAAGTTTTAAGCCCTTTTCATCAATGGCCTGAATAATCTCATTCGCCAATAACAGCACCGGAGCCACCATCCCGACTGGCGTCGATTCAGCAAAACGCAACAACTCAGGTGATTCAAAACCCTCATGTAAAAGCTCGTGCATCTGACCTGACGAAAGCCCCATAAAATCATCAACAGGTTGCATATTACGCTGCTGCATAAAACTGTCCGCCTGCGCTTGAACATCGACTAATGAATCAAACGACTGACCAGCAATATGCTCAGAAAATTCTTCATTCACCAGCGCTGCCTGATTCATACAACACTTTTTGTATTTTTTACCACTGCCACACGGACAGGGCTCGTTTCTTTGGGTTTTACTCACAGATTTAACTCTTAATAATTACGTAAAGAGGATGGCTTCATACTTACCCGTACGAGCCAATGGTTAAGCACACTGCCTAGCCAGCTCTAACGGATTAGCCGTGGTTTCTTACCTAGAAAAATTAAAACCACTTTGCCGTAAAGAACCTATAAACTTTACCCACAAAATCAGGTTCTATATCAGATCTTGATACCAAGCGCCCCATCATTGGCATATCGATATAAGGCCCACGACCATCCTTAGACCCTGCCCAATAAGTACATTTTCTTTCTTCGGCAAACTGATCAAAGTCTTCCATCGTCTTAGCCATATACACTGGCTGCTCACAATGCATGCAAAACTTAACATCATCCGATTCAGTACTCTCAAAATCTTGCCATTTTCTAGAACAAACAAACTTAAACCGACAGCGAACATCATCAGAATTATTAGCAGCAAAGCGATTAGAAGAGATGTTAGCAACAGGTATTCGAACAAACTCAGGCACCGTTACATCCTTAACCCTGATTTGATAGTCCCTTCTAATAAAAGTAGGAATTTCAAAAAAACGATCTTCAGGAATATCCAGATAACTAGGCTCAGTAATATCTTCCTTACTGCGCTCAGTAGATTGACCGTATTTATAAAAAGAAAAAGCCACTATAACTACCAGCAAAACCACAATAGCAAACAGCAATAATTGAATATCCATATTTCACCAAACTATTTATATTAAAGTCTCGAAAGATACACCATCGCATTTCAGCTGAAACGTTTTTAAATTGCTGGCTCGAATGAATTTTTACTCAGCCAAAGCGATACACCATTCTGGTGCGCCAATCGATAAGCCCAAGTAGCCACCGCTTCCGAACGCTTAGCATCACACGTAAAGTAAGTATCTAACTCACTCGACAATGCGGCGCCATTAAGAATAATATTCTGTTCATGCCAACGATCACTATGCACATGCGCGGCCAAATGATCACTTTTATGATTGTTACAAGTCGCATGAGCCAAAACAAAGTTATGACCTAAATCGTGCGGATAACGTGCCCAAGGAATAAAGTGATCAACCTGACTTATTGATTGCTGTAGATATTTTTGGCAATAGAAGCACTGACCTTTTTGAATATCAAATAGCACTGGCTTAACTTTCGCCAAAGAAGCACGCTGAGTCCCAAATAAAAATGAATCCAAGTTACCTTCACCAATCAACTTATGATTCGACTTAATACTGCGAATTTTCTCTAACCAATGGTTCCTAGACAGTGATACGACCAAATCATAAAAACGCTGAAAACAAGCAACAATACCAGGGTTCAACTCAATAAATTTTTGACCCTTAATATGCGGATAGAAGAAACACTCATCCTTGCCCTGCAACTTTTGTAAGCGCCATAAGGGCCCAGTTTTTAACGTACTCTTCGCCGACGCTAGAATAGTACGCCATTGTTCACTCTTTTTAACTCGGCTAAAGCTATGTAAATTCAAATCACGTACATCACGTAACTGAGTAAGAACTTTTGCCTGTGCACCATTATTTTGGAATAGTACATCAGGACTTTCACTGGTCTCGGAGTAAGGTAAAGAATGCCCCCAATACAATTCAGCAAATTTAGCCGCAAGTTCATCTAATAAAATTCGACTATCATCACCCTCCTGCTTTTCGATACACAAATCCGCCAAGGCATGCAGCAAGCCAAATTTATAGGTCGCCGAAAACTCACCTTCAATTAACAGACGCTGCAAATACACAATAAAATCCACCTGAAACTGAGCCGAAGGACTGTCGGTACTATTTAAAATATTCGCTACTAAATCAGTCATGCCACATCCATTTTTATAGCTTCTGTCTTGATAACGGCACAGTGCCATACAACACCGTCGCGCTCGCCTTCATCACTTGATTCTGTAATAGTGACAGAACTTTTTCGTGATACAGAATTAAAAGCCTTTTCGAACTGAGCTGCATCAACAGCATGAAATACCCGCTCACGTTCGCTTGCTTGGTTACGCCAAGTGATCACAATAAGTGTATCGTCAGCCGCTAACTGCTGTAAACGTTCACAGGCAAGCACTTGCTCGTCTGGCGTTAAATGCATCCACATAGCGCTGGCGAGTATTAAACGGAAAGAAAAATCATAAGACTCTGGGATAGAAGCAAGCTGAGGTAAGGTATCATCCAACCATTTTACATGCTTGTCAGCTGTTGATTTACAGCCTATATCGCGCAAACCTGAAGAAGGCTCCACCGCCAACACATCCCACCCTATAGACGCTAGCCAAGCCGCATCACGACCAGAGCCCGCGCCTAACTCTAAGGCTTGGTTTGAAGAAGGCTGAGCAGCAGGTAAATTGGCTAACCAACCGGCATGAACCTGCTCAGGTGCCAGACTGTCGTATTGTTGTGATAAACGCTGAGCGTTGGTGGTGTAGAAATCCATATATTCCTATTTCCGTTATAACCCCAAAACCATCCAGATTAATGATTTAAGACGACTTCAAGTTTATCCCACTGCTAGCTTTGCAGCTTGCTGCCACATGAAGTGAGGCATTGGTGTTTTAAGCTGCCAATTAATATTCATCGGTTGGGATCCACTGTGAGATATATACTCAACCTCACCGTAATTAACGAACCCCATGGTACGGCCTAGTGCATCTTTAGCTTGCTCCCGCACAAATAGAAACAAGCGCTTATCAATTTCTTTATGTCGAATATAATCTTTACCTCGACCCTGATCTGGCCTTGAGCTGTTTTGCGACTGCCAATGAAAGACAGATTCATTAACTGCATAGTCGTGATACATGGTCGTTGGCGAGAATTGCTTTTCATTTTTATCTAAAGTCACAAACATTAGCTCGATACTTTGCTCTTTGATAACAAATATTCCTTCACGAGCAGGTGACTGTCGCTCAAAAGTCGTCGCGCCAAACGCTACTAATATTTGCTCACGAGCGTAACGTGCATGTAGCTTTAGGGGAACATCAGGCAAATTATCCATTGTTAACTGTTCATGCTTGGTTTGCTCCAGTTGCCAATCCAATACATCCAACAATTCTTCTGCAATATCAAACTGTTTTAATTTTGCGAGGCTCTTCGCTACTGAATCAAACCCCGAATCAGGCCCTGTTTTTTGCCAAAAATCATAATGACACATCAATGCTTGCCGACTAGTGTCGTCATTAATAACAAAACTAGATTGGCAAAGATGCTTTAAGAAAAGTAGGTAAGCATGATCGTCACACGTTAAAATACGGTTATAGATAGCTCTTTTTATTATTTTTTGTGCGTCATCATCTCTAAGGCTTTCTTTTACCTGATCTTTTGTTCTCGCAACTAACTCCAACCAACTCCCACGTTTATAAAGCTCATTAATATCAATATGAGGATGATAAACTAGGAAATTTTTAAGTGTTAATGGCAATGTAGAGTGCTGAGGAAACTGTCTAATCATTCCCTCTAGTCGCCTTAACGTTAGTGATGCTTGTCGTATATTGCTGAGCACAATGTCTTGAGTTCGTTTCGTCAACTCAATACGACAACCTAATGGCGCGTGAGGAAAGTCGTTCTTAATCTCATCACTTATTGCCCTTGGGCTTTTTCCAACTAGCGCTCTAAATTTATTTGCAAAGTCATACTCAGAACGAGAATTCCCAACAAAATCCAATACTGTACAACAGTCCTTATCCTCGGCTAAACGTAATCCACGCCCAAGCTGCTGTAAGAAAATTGTTAGACTCTCTGTCGGCCTTAAAAACAACAATGTATCCACTTCTGGAATATCGATACCTTCATTAAATATATCAACCACACACAGTACATTGATTTCACCTGTTCGAATGGCCTGCTGCTTTTGTTGCCGCTCATGGCTATTATTGCTAGTTAAAATGTCGGCCTTAATTCCTTTTAGCAAGAATTGCTTTGTCATGTATTCTGCATGCTCTCGACTAACACAAAAAGCTAATGCCTTCATTTCCCCTAGATCAGTAATGATCTCTTGCAAACTTAATAAAATCTTATCGAAGCGTGTTTGATTTGATGTAAAGAGATTCGTCAATTGAGCGATATCATAGCGCCCTCGACCCCACGAAATACTCCTTAAATCAGTATCATCATCGATCCCAAAATATTGAAATGGACAAAGGTAGCGACGATTAATTGCTTCGGGTAAACGAAGCTCAGCAGCAATTACACCGCCAAAATCAGCTAAGATGTCGCCACCATCGTGGCGCTCTGGTGTCGCAGTAAGCCCTAGTAATATTGACGGTTCAAAATGAGCAAGAACTGATCGGTAACTTTCGGCGGCTATATGGTGCACTTCATCAATTACAATATAGTCGTAATAATCGGCAGTAAGATTGAGTTCGCTTAACTGGTTATTGATGGTTTGAATTGATACAAATAGCTGACGGTAATGTTCGGGGGTATGGCCACCTACCCAAAGTTCACCAAATGAAGAACTACGTAATACGCCACGATAAGCTGATCTTGCTTGCTTTAATATTTCTTCTCTATGAGCAATAAATAAAAAATTAACATCGGGATTCGCTTTATAAAAACGCGAAAAATCAAAAGCGGAAATTAATGTTTTTCCGGTCCCCGTTGCCGCCACAACAAGATTCCTGTTGCGTTTATGAACATTTCGCTCAACCGCAAGTTTTTCCAAAATCTCTGATTGATGTGGAAAAGGTGTTATCTCGAAAAAATGACTTGAACTCGGTTCATAATTACTGAGTTGTTCTCTCAATGCTTTGTTAAGTTTTTCCGTACTACTCGCATCGCCATTAAATAATTCAAAGTCTTTTGATGCCCAATAAGTTTCGAATGTACTCAGAGACTTATTTATAATATGGGGGATTTCTTGTGAAGTGATTTTCAGGTTCCACTCTAAACCATTGGTAAGTGCAGAACGGGAAAGATTTGATGAGCCGATATAGCCCGTATGATATCCAGTATCGCGGATAAATAAATAGCTTTTAGCGTGTAGTCGTTCGCGCTCTGTGTTGTAGCTTAGTTTCACTTCTGTATTGGGTAAACTCGCCAAATATTCGACCGCTTTGGCATCTGTTGCTCCCATATAAGAAGTCGTAATTATCTTCAACTTGCGACCACTCGAAGTAAATTCCTCAAGCTCTTTACGGAAAATTCGTATCCCTGCCCACTTAATAAATGAAACTAACCAATATATTTTATCTGACGATAAAATTTCTCTTTTCAACTCAGATTCTAATGATAACCCTGCATTACTGCCGCAAAACAATTCACTTTGGGTAAGACCTGTGAGAGGGAAAACATCTTCTACATATTTTTTAAAATCAGCTGATATTGGGTTTTCAAGCTCATATAAAGCAGTGAGAATTTTTCCCTGACTAGCGAGCAAATTATCTTCAATAAACTCTTTATCCAATATCTTTGTCTTTAGCCAAAGTAATAATTCATTAGATAAATTAATTTGATTCTGAAGACGATCTTCACTAGTAGGCACAGATTCAATAGCATACTCAAGAATATGTGATAAAAAACGCGATAACCAAACGGAAGCCTCATTACCATTTAGCTCGCGTTCACCGACATAAAAGCGGTCCCGATCTATTCTACTTTCAATAAGTTGAGTAAGAAGTTGCTCATAAATTCCGACCTGCTGCATAACTTTCCTTGTGACTAGTGGGTGTTTTTGATTATTAGATACTTAATTAACGCCTTCCATGTGTTCGACACCACTCTAATTTCCCACTTTTATTGCTAACTAGGTGAAGATCGTTAGGAAGTATATTATCAGTAGAAGATCATTGAGCAAGTACAGTTTTCAAGATTAATACCCTCTTGTGCATAACTAACACAACCCAAACCATCTATTCTGCTCACGCTTAAGCCCACTTATGATATCGTTCCCTCTTCTTAATTTTTAATGGGTTAGTTATGGCTATTTCTCGCTCTTCTAATTCTCAGAAGCGTTTATTTGCGCGCTATCTTGAAGATCTTCCTTCCGGAGAGCTTTCCTGGATTGGGCTGCGTCCTGAGCGTCGGGCTGAGGTTGTTGAGGTAGGTTCTGTTCAGGCGATTGCGGGTTCTGGGTTAGCGGGTGATCATCGTTACGAGAATACGTTAGGTTCTGGGCGGCAGGTGACGTTGATGAGTGAGGAGTATGTTGGGCAGATTGCGTATTTTTTGTCGCTTAGTGGTGAGGCGGTTGTGGCTAATGCGGCGCTTGCTCGGTTATTGCGCCGTAATTTGGTGATTAAGGGGATGAATTTGGAGGCGCTGCGGTATCAACAGTTTTCGATTGGTGCGGCTATTTTTGAGGCGGGTGCGATTTGTCATCCTTGTTTGCGGATGGAGGAGTTGCTGGGTAAAGGTGGTATCGCGGCTATGGTTGGCCATGGTGGTTTGTGTTTGAAGGTGGTTCAGTCTGGTAAGATTTCGGTGGGCGATGCGGTGTGTTTGCATCACCCTCAGGCGAGTTTGTTTTAGCTTTGGGGGAGGCTTTGAGTAGCTGCTTGAGTAGCGGCTTGATTTTTACTGAGGCTTTTCTTCAGCAGGTGGTCAAATATAAACGGGCCAAACGGTAGGAACGATCCCATTACTCCGGCGGGCATCGCCCAGATTGGCATTTTGATTTTGTTGGCTGCGCCCATAAGAATGACGATGTAAGCGATGAATAATACGCCGTGTGCCATGCCGATGTATTTTACGCCTTCTGGTATGCCCATCATGTATTTTAGTGGCATGGCAATGCACAACAGTAGCAAGAATGAAGTGCCTTCTAGATAGCCTACGGTGGTGAGTGTTTTTAGGGTTGAGCTGGCAGGTTGTTCTTGGGCTAATTGTTCTTGAGTCATGCGATTTCCTATATGTTCTTTGTTCAGTCGTTCTGAGTTCTATTAATGGCTTTATATTACCTCATGCGGCGGAGTTTTGATTGGTGGGGCTGTGTTTTTAGCATAAAGATTTGTAATGAATTGCAGCCGTTGGGAACGCTCCCGTCGGCTGCGTTGGCTAGCTCAGTAGGTTACTGCACGTAGCGTAGGTTTTGGCTGAAGTTTTGTTTTTCAGCTTGGCCCATGTGGATGGTGAAGGTTTCGTTATCACCAATGCTGTTTGACCAAAGGAATAAATGGTCTTGCCATGAACCTGAAGGCCAGCGCTGTAGGTAGTAGTCTGTGCCATTTACGGTGCTGCGATCGACAAAGGCAATTTGGTCGCCGTTTTTCAGGCAGTCGCCGTCGTCATTAAGTATGCGAATACGCAGTTTGTTTGAGGCATTATCTTGGTTGGTGAAGAACGCGTAGTTGCCACCACCGCCCCCTAACCACCAGTTCCAATAAGACCCTTCACGTTGTGCGCCTTGTACTTGTATCCAGTCGTCGTTGCGTATGCAGAAAGCACGATTCTTTGGGTACCAGTTGTCTAGGTTCATTACTGTTGCGGGGTCGCTTGCGTTGCTGTTCACGGTTAACCAGGCATCGGTATCATTGCTATTAATGCTCACAAATTTGCCATTGGCTTTGTTTTGAAACTGAACGCCTTGGTAAGGGTTGTTCACTGCGCGATAGCTTTCGGTGCGCGTATTGGCATCGGCGTACGAGAAAGCCGCGATTGGGTAGTGATCTGACAGTTCTTGGTATTTGTAGTTACCGACCGACCAACTGTAGGAAGACGTCGCGTCTAGCGATTGGTTATGCCAGTGTGTGGGTTGTGCGTGGTTGCGGGATACGAAGATGTAATCAAGGTATTCGCTTGGTAGATCGGGGTAATTGTACGCGGCGATGCCGTTTGATTCAGGGTCCCAGCTGGTCGAGAAGCCAGCGAAAGCATCTGGCTCGCTTACTTGTAGCGTTTCTATAAAGTCTGGGTATTCCTGACTGCCTTTGATGACGTTGAAGTCGCCGCCCATAAAGACAACTTCGTCAGCGGGAATGTTGTGCCCTGCGATGAAGTTTTGCATTTCGGTAAATTGGCTTTTACGAACCGCTGCTGGGTCGTCGCATGCGCCATCTTCGGCTTGTGCGTGAGTGCTGATTAAATGATACGCCGCGCCATTTTTATCGACTTTGGCATAGACAAAACCTTTGTTCGATAAATAGTCTGCGCCGCAGGCTTGTTTATACACGTATTGAATTTTTTCGGTGATCGGCCAGCGACTAACAATGGCAACACCGCCATCTTCTGGTGATAAATCCGCATACGCGCCTAGGGTTGCATCCCAACCACTTTTTGAGCGGCCCATTACTGGCGTTTGGTGTGGGTATTCTGCTTTTAGGCCATTAAGCACGGTAGCCGCTGGATTATTATCAAACAGTTCTTGTAATAAAATCGCGTCGTGCCCTTTTACCACGTCTGATTGCGCGATCAGTTGCGCGCGACCTTCATGATTCCAGTTGGCAAGTAGCTCTGGCAGCATGTAGACGTTGTAGGCTAATAAGCGGAAGTCATCTGCGTAGGCGAGGCCTGTGCTTTCTACAGGTTCGGTTACTGGCGTTGGTGGTGTTGTTTCTGCGACAGGATCAGCGGTGGGTGTCCCTGACATTGCAAAGGCGACATTGCTGGTTAAACCAGCCAGTGCGATGCACGCACCTAGCCCTAGGGTATTGGTTATTTTCATGATTTCTCGCTTTGACGGTATTATATTTTTTATATTAAAGCGAGATTATGATAGTTTAATGACTCTGTTTTCAGCTAGGTCGAACTGGGCCAATGTACGACCTTAGTATTAGAAATAGTATAAGGACAGTATGAGTAGCTATTTAGATTAAAAGCTTAACCCGTGTGCGCCTGCCATGGCTGCGGCGATGGCGAGTAGGCTTAAGCTTAATAATACGATGTGCATGATGTGCAGTTTTTTAAAGGCGCTATCACTGTCTTTTTCGGCAAGCTGATGAAAAAACTTGTGCAAAAATAAAGGCTCGAGCACGAATAAAACCAAGGTAAAAATAAACCATACTGCGGTCATTAAATGGATCCACCAAAACTGCGGATCGAGGTAACGCGACCAGGCGTTTAAATAGTCGAGCATCCACAGCCCAGACAGCCCGGTTAACAGCGTGGTGATTTTAGCCTGAAACCCAAAACGCCCTTCTAAGCGTTCGAATAACTGCAGGCGATTATCTTCTTGCTCGAGCGATCGTAACGACGGTATGAGCACTGTGGTAACAAACGCAACGCCACCAATCCACATCACAACGGCGAGTATATGAACAATGCGGGCAACGACGAACTGGTCAAACGATTCCATGTGTATTTCTCTGCTGTCTAGTGAGATCTATTTTTTATTTAGAAAAGACCCTTAACGATACAGGCGCTCGGCCCATACGGTTAAGCCCGATGCTACACTGCCGAAGTGGTCACCGTCCACGACTTCAACGGCGCCGATTTTTTCTTTAATCGCTTGACGAATCGCCGGTGACTGACCCGAGCCGCCCGTCACGTAAACCAAATCGGGCTTACAACCCGCCTGCTGAATCGCTTCGTCCATGAGGACAGCCATCCGTTCAATCGGTCGATTTACCGCTGCGGCAAACATTTCGCGAGTAATGGTTTCGCTTAAATCTTGTTCGATATAGCTAAGGTCTAGACAGTCACTGGCTTGCTGCGACAAGGCGATTTTGCATTGCTCTGAGGTACGCACTAGGTGATGGTTTTGTTTTTCATCACGTAATTTAATGAACCGTTTGATCAGTTCTGGCGCGGCGCTGTCTCGTACTAGCTGATCGAGATACAGTTCGGTTTGTAGGCTATTGAAGTTGCTCTGCGCACTGATGTCGTTGGTGGCGACGGCATCCCAAAAGGTTTTGGTAGAAACGGGTTTGCCGTTTTTAAGGTCGCTGCCCATGCCGAATAAAGGCATTAAGCAACTGCCTGCCAGTTGGATGTCGAGATCGTTACCGCCGACTCGTTCTCCACTGTGGCCAATAAAATCTTGCTGGCGCTGTTCTTTGTTTTTGTGGTTTGGCCCCATACGCACCATGGCACAGTCGGTTGTACCCCCACCAATGTCGACGACTAATACGGTTTTGTCTTCGGTTAAATCTGATTCAAAGTTTAAGCCAGCGGCGATAGGTTCGAATAAGAATTCAACCGATTTAAAACCCGCTCGCTTCGCCGCGACGGTTAAAATATCAATCGCTTGTTTGTTACTTTGCTCGGCGTTTAAGCCTTGGAAGTTTACTGGGCGGCCAATAACGGTATGCTCGATAGGGTCTGTTAAGCCCTGCACCGCCGCACTTTTTTCGGCCTGTGTTTTAACGTTTTGCATCATGGCGGTCACGATGTCTTCAAAAAAGAAAACTTGTTCCGGACGCAAGCCACTGGCGCCTAAGAAAGATTTAGGCGATTTAACAAAGTAACCTTCTTCGGGAAATTCGTAATATTCTTCAAAGGCCGCGCGGCCAAAAAACAAGGTTTGTTCACTCGCATCCAAACCCTCTTGCTGACGAATGCGTCGCGCTTGGGCAAGGGAGTTGGATCGTAGGCTGAGGAACTCTTGTTTTAATTCGGCTGGCTGAATGGCCAATCCCACTTGTTCGCAAATAAGCTCACGCTCTAGTGCGTACAGAGTAGAAGGCATAAACGCCTTGTTCTGTTCTAGGGCTAAGAGTTGAACTCTTGGTTGAGCTTTTAGTTGAGCCTTGGAAGTCGTTGTATCGTTTGCTTGTTGCGTGGGAGAAATAATACCCATAGCGCAATTTGAAGTGCCGTAATCAAAACCAGAAAACATGTGAAACCTGTAACAAAAAATTAAATAGAGACATTAAATAGTGACATTAAATATAAACATTAAAGCGCTGTATAAATTGAATAAGCCGAATAAGCGGCTAATACCGATAAGGCAATAAACAAGGCTCCGCTAATGCGATGCAGCAGTACAATGGGAATACGTTGTAATAACGTTCGCCCTGCCCAGACAGCCATGACCGAGGTTGTGACCAATGCGAGTGTTGAACCAAGCCAAACCGATGTGGGATTACCTTGGCTACTTAAGGCCACGACGGCGAGCTGGGTTTTGTCACCCAACTCGGCCAGTGTGATTAATACGAAGGTAGATAATAGAATATGTCGCTGGCTTTTTATTTGGATGTCGTCATCACTGATGCCTTCACCAGAGATGTCGTCATCACCGGCGCTGGCAAATAATGCATGCAGCCCAAAGCCTAAAAATAAAGCGCTCACAGCAATCGCAATGACGAGCTCTGGAATCCAGCCAGCAATTGCACTTCCAAAGATAACGGCAATACTATTGAGGAATAAAAAAGCCAGTATAGAACCCGCTAGAACAGGCGCAGCTCGATAACGAACCGCCAATGCCATGCAGACAAGCTGGCTTTTATCACCAATTTCAGCCGCTAATATTAAGAAATAGCTAGTCAACCAATCCATATTGTTCTCTTAGGATTTCAACAATTTCTGCTTTTGGATTATCGGATAAAACGATTTTTTCACCAATGACTTTTTCTGCAATGCTTAAGTAGGTTTTGGAAAGATCCATTAACGCACTGGCCGGCAGTACGTTATCGCGAGCAAGCGCACTGCGTTCTTCCATACGATCTTTGTTCAGCAAGATATCGGCGTCTTCGAAATGGTTCAGCAAGAACTGGCGGAAACCTTCTTTCGAATTTTCAACGATCTTGCCATCACGATATTCAGCGCCGTCCCAGATACGAGAAGAATCAGGGGTGCCAACTTCATCCATATAAATCAGTTTTTCGTTACCGGCGGCGTCGTTCACATAACCAAATTCGAACTTAGTATCGACAAAAACTTGATCAAGCTCTGCTAGGGCATTAGAGATAACACCGAAGCCTTCTTTCAGCAATTTTTCATACTGTGCAATATCAGACGCTTGGCTGAAGTTAAACGCTTCGAAGTTGTCGGTAATGTTTTGACGAGTAATGTTCACATCGTCGACCGCAGGAACACCCGGAATACCTTCTAAAATGCCTTTGGTTGAAGGAGTGATTAATAGCTCAGGCAGTTTTTGATCTTTCTGCAAGCCTTCTGGCATTTGAATACCGCAGAAGTCGCGCTCGCCTTTGCTATAAGCACGCCACATAGAACCGGTGATGTACTGACGACAAATTGCTTCGATCATCACTGGGCGGGCTTTTTGTACGATCCAAACGAATGGGTGTGGGATATCAAGAATGTGGCTATCGGCCAAGCCTTGTTCGCGGAATAAACGGAACCAGTGGTTGGAGATGGCATTCAACGCCGCGCCTTTACCAGGAACGCCCTTCATGCCACCTTCGCCGTGCCAGATGCAATCAAACGCTGAGATGCGATCGCTGATCACCATAATGGCCAATGGCGCATCAGGAGCGACATCGTAGCCTTTTTCTTCAATTAGACGCTTGCTATCAGCCTCGGTTAACCAATAAACAGAACGTACCTTGCCGCTGTGTACTGGCTTATCAGTACGGATTGGAAGGTCGTTATTTACCGCTAAAATTTGATCTGCAAGACTCATAATCAAGGCCTCAAGCTGAATTAACAGCCGTCTATAAAAAGGTAGAAGAAATTATGGCGCGGATTCTACCAGACTAGGGCCTTGCAAGCACTGTCGTGGCGCTAAAATACCTTAGCAATGATCGATTCGGGCAGTTTTGGGATGACTTTACGCAAAATCGCCCAAGGCCAGCTAGGCACTACTATGTCGGTTTTGCCTTTTTCAATAGCATTGACCATGGTATTAGCGGCCTTATCGGCATCGATAACAAAGGGGAATTTATCGATATTATCGTCGATTTCAGTGCGGATAAATCCTGGATGAATCGCGGTGACCTTGATGTCTTTTTTACGATATAGCTCCGTGCCCACGGCTTGTAAATAGTTGGTTAACGCCGCTTTAGACGCCGAATAAGCAGCGCTTCCTGGAATGCCTCTGAACGCTGAAAATGAAGACATGCCGACGATATGACCAAAACCTTGTTCACGGAAAATAGCCACCGCTGCGTCAATTGTCGCAATTGCACCAAACAAGTTGGTTTGCATAATGCTTTTGTCCACCGATAAATCACCGCTACCCGTACGGCGAACACCTGTAATACCGGCATTAGCGACTACGATATCAATGTTTCCAAGGCGCGTTTTAATGTCGTTAAGAACGACAGGGACAGTATCTAGCGCATTAACATCAAGCGCGGCGGTAATGATCTGAAGATTACTATTTTTTTGTATTAACGCTTGCTGCAATGCTTCTAACTTCTCGACACGGCGCGCGCACAAAGCAATGTTATAACCACGATTAGCAAACTCATGCGCCAAAGCGGCACCAATACCCGACGAAGCACCTGTAATTATTACGCTTTTAGCCATGCTGAAAATCCCAACTGAATTGAAGAGTGAGTTTTAATTATTGTTGTATTTAATGGCTGAATACTGGGTGATAAAAGCAGTGATGTAAAGAGACGAATCAGCCAATTTCAAAGCTGATAACGCCAGCTTCTTAGTGAGGACAGCCACTGTAATTCGACCTAGTTTTTTGCTTAACCTAACCCGATCTCCCTAGCGAGGACAGCCACCTTTAAGAATTAATACTGATGGCGAAGTAATGGCCTTTGTCTATCGTATAAATATACAGCCCAGTCTCAATTCAGAGCTTCATATTATGACTAAAGCTAGAAAGTGCCTTATTTCTGTTGATGCTACGCCCTACTATCATTGTGTGAGTCGCTGCGTGCGCCGTGCTTTTTTATGCGGCACCGATGATCATTCAGGAAAAAGCTACGAACATCGACGAGGTTGGCTAGAGGATAAGCTCCTTAAATTACCTGAGGTTTTCGCAATCGATGTCGCCGCCTATGCCATTATGAACAATCATTATCACACGGTTTTGCACATCAATAGTTCAAAAGCCAAGTCCTGGTGTGATGAAGAAGTTGTCGAGCGCTGGCATCAATTATTTAATGGAAATGTGTTATCTCAGCGTTTTATTCGAGGAGATAATTTAACAAAGGTCGAGAGAAACCGGCTTCAAATTTCAATCAATGAATGGCGTTCGCGCTTGCAAAGTATCAGTTGGTTTATGCGTATTTTAAACGAAGCCATTGCTCGCGAAGCCAATAGTGAAGATGATTGCACGGGTAGGTTTTGGGAAGGTCGGTTTAAGTCGCAAGCCTTGCTAGATGAGCCAGCACTCACCGCTTGCATGGTGTATGTTGATCTTAATCCCGTACGCTCAAAAATGGCTAAGACCGCTGAAACATCAGAACATACATCGATTAAACGTCGCTACGACAGCGCTAAAACAACCAAACAGCCTAATCGATTTGATCAGCAAGATAAGTTACTTTACCCTTTTTCTGGCAACCCTAAGCAAGATCAACCAGAGGGGATCCAACTTAAATTAACCGATTATATGACGCTAGTAGAGCAAACTGGCCAGATAATTCGGGGAGATAAACGGGGTTCCATTCAGAAATCAACCAGTTCAATTCTTGTCCGGTTAAAAATCGATCATGATCAATGGTTGGAAATGACCAGTCATTTTGAAGAGTGTTTTACGACGTTTGCCGGAGCTGAGCATCGAGTAAAACTGGCGTGTGATATTCTTAATTATCGCCGACCGCCGAATATTTCTACCTGCAAACTTTTATTAAACGTTTAATAATAAAAAACTAAAGTTCATAACTAGCAACCGAGTATACGCACGCCTGGAATTCCGTTAAAAATCGTTTATTAATCTATTATTTCACTGATGGTTAGCATTCTTAATACTTCAGAGGCTCCCTTCTATTTTCAGTCTGCTTATCTATAAAAAATCAGTTTAATTTGGGGTGGCTGTCCTTATAATTTGTGGTGGCTGTCCTGAAAGAGCCCTGAAAGAGCCCTGAAAGAGCCCTGCAAAGCGCCTTGCACTTATGTAATAATAACCTTCTCCTATCTGGCAGTACTCATACCATGGCAAACGATTCTCACATTCCTGATTTTTCTATTAAAGCGATTGGTATTGTTCATTCGTGTTTTAAAGAAAAGTTTGCCATTCCTCGCCAGCCCGCTCTTGCACCTGCAGCTCGTGGGGAGATTGAATTACTTCCGCCTTATGACGACCCCGTTGCGATCGAGGGGTTAGAAAATGTGAGTCATTTATGGCTGAGTTTTATTTTCCATCAAGCTATTCCCAAAGAAGGTGAAGTACGTTTGCGTGTTCGCCCTCCTCGCTTAGGTGGCAATAAAAAAATTGGCGTTTTTGCGACCCGTGCGACTCATCGACCTAATCCATTAGGCTTGTCTGTGGTGAAGCTGGAGGGCATTAAAAATGGCCGACTACAAATTTCAGGGATTGATTTGCTAGATGGTACGCCGATTGTTGATATTAAACCGTATGTTCCTTATGCCGATGCTTTGCCCAATGCAACAAATTCGATTGCGAGCGCAAGCCCTGAGCTGAGTCATGTCGAATTTGATGCTAAGGTTTTAGTCGCTGCGCAAGAGCACGGTAAGCGCCTAGGTCAGCCGGTGAAAGAATTAATCGAACAAATGCTGGCTCAAGACCCTAAACCTGCGTATCAAAAAGCAGACCCTGAACGTATTTATGGGGTTAAAATTTGGGATTTAGAAGTGAAGTGGCGTTATCTTTCAAACGCCCTTCTGCCTAGTTCTGAACCCAAAGGCTCTGAACAAAAGGGCTCTGAACAAAAGAATACGTTATACATTGTGTCCATTGAGGTTGTTTGAGCCATATACAATCAATACTCTTTTGAACGTTAAGACTATTTTAACTTGTAGCCACGCTGATAAAATGAAGTAAGGCCTTTGGCTTTAAAGCGAGGTTCTTCTTCAATAATATCGGCCTCCTCGATCAATTGAATCGGATACATGCCGCTATACAAAGCTTCAACTTCTGCCGTCGATACTGCGAACGGTGGGCCACCAGCAATACTTTGATCATAATCTAACGTAATTAATAGCTGCGAAGCATAGCCCGTAATTTTTGCCAAATGACTCGCATATTCTTTACGCATCGCTTCTGGTAATGCGATTAAAGCCGCTCTGTCATATACCCAAGCAACATCGCCTAGGTCTGCTTGCGTGAGTGCAAAAAAATCGCCAACAAAAATTTGTACGTGAGCCGCTTGATAGCATTTACCACCTTGCCAATCAGTTATCTCAGGTTGAGCCTCTAACTGCTCAAAAACCGCCTGCACTGCAATTTCGCTCAATTCAACTGCAACAACAGATTGGCCTTGAGCCAATAAATAACCAATATCCAGCGTCTTCCCACATAAAGGAACGAAGACTTTTGCCCGTTTATTCTGTGATATAGCCGCCAGATTACGCTTCAATATTGGGTGAATATAATCTAGGTGAAAGCCTATTTGATTTATTTCCCACTTGTCATGCCAAAAACTGTGTTCCATCTTGCAACCTCATATTCTATTTTCTTAAGAATACCCGCAAGCAAGGCTCTGAGCCACTGGAATTATGGGCTTAGCGATGGCTGTCCTAGAAAAGGAAGAGTGGGTGTCCTAGGCTGGGAGCGATGGCTGTCCTAGGTTAGAGGCTGGGTTTGGGGGCTGAGTTTGGGAGGTTGGGGTTATTGCAGCAGGGGTTTTGATTATTTGTTAGTATCCTTATTCACTTTATTAAAAAGTACTGTTCATGGAACATTGGGTTTTAGGGTATGAATCTAGCATTCGTTTGAGTTTTTTCTTGGGTCTATTTGTATTAATGGCTGTTTTAGAGGCTCAGTTTCCGCGGCGTCGGTTGGCTCATAAGCCTATGCGTTCTGGCCGCTGGTTGCATAATATTTCTTTGTCTTTTTTGGCTTCTGTTCTAACGCGTATTATCTTGCCTATTAGCTTGGTGAGTTTCGCGATTGATTGTCAGGCTTCTGGTATGGGGTTGTTTAATCTGCCGTTTTTTGATGATACCAGCGGTTTACTGCTGTTTGTGATCAGTCTGGTTTTATTTGATCTGATTATTTATTGGCAGCATCGGATCTTTCATTTTGTACCTGTCCTTTGGCGATTACATAAGGTACATCATAGCGATCAGCACTTTGACGTTACCACGGGTATACGTTTTCACCCTTTAGAAATTTTAGCATCCATTGCGATTAAGTTTGCTGTGGTTTTTATTTTTGGGCTATCTGCTGAGAGTATTATAGCTTTTGAGGTTATGCTCAATGGTTTGGCTTTGTTTAATCATAGTAATGTAAAAATTCCGCTTTTTATTGATCGCCATTTACGTAAATTCATTGTCACTCCAGATATGCACAGAGTGCATCATTCACAGATTCCGAGCGAGACCGATAGCAATTTCGGTTTTAATATTAGCTTATGGGATCATCTATTTGGCAGCTACCAAGATCAGCCGAAGCTGGGGCATGAGGGGATTGAAATTGGTCTAAGAGAATTTAATAAAGGTAGAAAACCTCTACAGTTTTTTAAATTACTAATGATGCCACTTCACTCTTCTCAAAAGTAATGTCACTTTTCAATAAAATAAGAAAACCTGCAAATGCAGGTTTTCTATTTACGTGGATAAAAATTAAAACTTATACCCAACACCTGCCATGAATACCAGCGGATCAATTTCTACATCATAATCCTTTCCAAGTGCAGTATTAGAACCTTCTAGCTCAGTATCGATATCAATATACCAAACAGCCACGTTCGCTAAAAATTTGTCATCGATATCGTAGTTAATACCCGCTGATACAGATAACCCAAAACTATCACCAAGTGGTCCTAGTGCATTCCCTTTAACTGCATCCGCTTCGTCAAAGAAGAACGTCATGTTCAAACCAGCGCCTACGTATGGCTGGATTGCTGAACTAGGATCCATTGGATAATACTGAGCAGAAACCGTTGGTGGTAAATGCTTAGTCGTTCCGATCGTCGAGGTCGACCCGTTATCTAGTTCAATTTTATGTTTAAAAGGCGTTGCTGCCAGTACTTCAATACCGATCTGTGGTGTAACCATGTATGTTCCAGTTAAACCTAACTGGGTATCATCTTTAACTTGTACCTTACCAACACCTGTAATTGAGGCATTATCACTTTTAGGTGCGACATTAATAACACCTGCTTTAACCATTATGTCACCCGCTTCATATGCCATCACTTGTGATGAACCAAATGCTGCGATACTTGTTGCTAATAGTGTGGATACCAGTTTCATAAGCACTCCTTAATCGTGCGATAACAATATTGTCACTATAGTAAGCAGGCTCAATGGAGCTGGTTTGATTTATATCAATAAAGACAACCTCTACGTCTTAGGTATTAAGACAATCTGACTTATATCAATTACTTGTTCGTTATTCAGTAATAAATACTCTAAGAATTTTTATTCATGAGTTAATTATTTCTGACTGAATAACGAATCACTGCACTGATAATCAATAATTAATAGTCAATAACTAGTAGTCAAAATTCATTAAATGTAAATTAGTATACGGATCACCAAGGCTGTAACTTTACTTAAATTCTAACTCTCCCTATTCTGGATTTTCAATATTTAAGCTAGAGTAAGCGCTATGTCATTTATGCTGTTCGAAATTCTGTTATGGGGGCTATTTTTAGTTTCTATCTTAGATGCTAATAAACGCTGGGGTTTAAAAAGTACAGCATTGTTCTTTTTTCCCTTGTTTATTTATGGCTGGGCATTAGAGGCTTCTGCCATCGGTATATTTCAGCGTTATGAATACGGCGATGGCTTTTTTGTCACCTTATTTGGGGCTCCGCTGTGCATCGCTGCGGGCTGGGCTTGCATTACTTATAGCGGTATCTGTATCGCGAAGAGTTTCACTGACAATCATTATAAAATTGCGTTATTTACTGCTCTTTGGGGATTATGTATTGATTTCTCGATGGATGGCCTTGCGGTATTAATGGGCTACTGGACTTGGTTTGCGCCTGACGATGTTGTTCTTCCTTATTTTGATGTGCCCGTTTCTAACTTTATTGGTTGGTTTATTATTCTTTCGTTTTATTCATTTTTTCACCTGCGCTGGCAGGATGCAAAAATCAGAAAAAGACTGTTGGGTTTTGATGCCGTATTACCTGCACTACCCGCATTATTACTGGCGATTACCATTATGATTGGTAGTGAATACGAACGTCTTTTTGTTAATTTATCGTGGTGGGTAATGATGGTTATCTTTATCGTGCCTTTAGTCATCATCTTAGCCGTGTGGCTATTTAACCAACGTGCTGTTTTGAGCTCAGAAATGCTGCAACAAGAGCACAAACAAAGTCTGAAAGTGCCCTTTTTTATAAGCCATGCTTTTCATGCTTTCTTTTTACTCATGGCGATTTTTGTCGGAGTAACGACGGCCGACTGGCGTTATTTCATCGCTGCGATTGTCGCTGGATTACCTCTGCTAGCGCAGTTATTACCTGCGAAAGCAGAGGCTTTTACCCTTAAAACTAATTAAATAGGCAAGTATATAAATAGGCATGCAGCCTATTCATTTTCAACCGAAGCATTGATGCTCAACGCCATTGCTTCGGCGATTTTAATGCCATCAATCGCCGCTGACATAATGCCACCCGCATAACCTGCACCTTCACCTGCAGGATACAAACCTTGTGTATTAATACTTTCAAACTTGTCATCGCGCTTAATACTGATCGGTGCAGAGGTACGTGTTTCTACTCCGGTTAATAACGCATCGTCTTTGGCAAAACCTCTGATCTTACGGTTAAACGCAGGAATCGCTTCACGTATGGCTTCTACTGCAAAGTCTGGTATCGCTTTCGACAGATCAACCAGTTTGATGCCCGGTTTAAACGAAGGCTTCACACTGCCCAAGCTATCTATATCTTTTTTACTCGAATCGATGCCTTTTAAGAAGTCACCGACCGTCTGCGCAGGCGCGTCATAATCAGAGCCCCCTAAAATGTATGCGTTCCTTTCGAGCTGACGCTGCAGTTCAATACCCGCTAATGGGCCACCTGGGTAATCATTGGGATCGATCCCCACCACAACCGCACTGTTGGCGTTACGCTCGTTACGAGAATACTGACTCATACCGTTGGTCACGACGCAGTGTTCTTCAGACGATGCAGCAACAACGGTTCCACCAGGACACATACAAAAGCTGTAAACAGAACGGCCATTCTTACAGTGATGAACCAATTTATAATCGGCAGCACCTAAAATTTCGTTACCGGCATTGGGGCCAAAACGCGCCGCATCGATAGTAGATTGTTCGTGCTCAATACGGAAACCAATCGAGAATGGTTTGGCTTCAATGTAGACGCCTTTGTTATATAACATTTCAAACGTATCACGCGCACTGTGGCCAATGGCGAACGCAATGTGATTCGATTTTAGTTTTTCACCCGTCGAAAGGGTTAAGCCTGTAATGCGACTGCCGTTTTCGGTCTTTTCTAATTCAATATCATCAACGCGGCTGCTGAATCGAATCTCGCCACCTAAACGTACAATTTCTGCACGCATTTTTTCAACCATCGAAACCAACTTAAACGTTCCAATGTGAGGCTTACTCACGTACATTATTTCTGCAGGAGCGCCGGATTCTACAAACTCTTTTAATACTTTGCGGCTGTATTGCTTCGGGTCTTTAACTTGGCTGTAGAGTTTTCCGTCAGAGAACGTCCCTGCGCCGCCTTCGCCAAACTGTACGTTGGATTCGGTATTTAATATTTTTTGACGCCAAAAACCGAAGGTATCTTTGGTACGTTCACGCACTTCTTTACCACGATCTAGAATGATGGGGTTGTAACCCATTTGCGCCAAAGTTAAGCCTGCTAATAATCCACACGGGCCAAAACCAACAATTATTGGACGTTCGCTTAATTCTTCTGGGGCTTGGGCGACAAAGTGATAATCTAAATCAGGGGTTTGTTTAACCAACTGATCATCAGCAAATTTTTCTAATAGCTCAGCTTCTAGCGTCGGTGACACTTCAACATCTAAGGTATAAATCAGGAATATATCGGATTTTTTACGCGCATCATAACCACGACGGAACATATTGAAGCTAATCAATTGCTCTGGAGTGATCTCTAAAGTAGTTAAAACGGCGTGTTTAAGCGCTTGGTCATTGTGATCAAGGGGTAGTTTGATGTTGCTAAGACGGATCATGCGGGTGCCTTTACACTGATAACAGTGTTTTTGGTTACTTAGTTATAGTAAAGGCGTCATTTTACGGTATTTTGAGGGTTTTTTATAGCGGCGAATATAGCGGCTAAAGTAGCCGCTATAAATCAGTCATCAGTCAGTATAAATCAACCAAAGCTCGCAGCTTTCTGATACGCAGGTCGCTGTTGAACCTTTGCCAGATAGGCTTGCGTTTTCTCATGGTCTTTTAACAGACCATTACTGGCGGCGATTTCTAGAATAATCGTCATCATGATATCCGCGGCGGTGAATTCACTGCCGGCAAAATACTCACGCTGCGCTAGCGTCGATTCAATATATCCAAAATCTAAGCCTACTTCTTTTGCCACATAACCATCCATCGGTTGGTCGCCATGACGACTTTCCATTCCCATGAATAATTTGAACATCACTGGCATGGCCAATGAGCCTTCGGCAAAGTGAGACCACTCCAGATATTGATAATATTCTTTCGTTCCTGCTTTAGGGCGCAGAATTTTATCGGTTACTGGGTTTTGCGCATTCTTATCCAGAATGTATTCCATAATAGTGCTGGATTCGCACAGAGTGATTTCACTCTCGCTGCTATCGCTACTGTCGCAATCGTTGCTGGCCTTAAGACGATCAACAATCACTGGCGCTTTACTCAGCGGATGAACCGCTTTTAAACTGGCCGGTGCCAAGTGCGTTTGAGCATCGCGTTGATGATCGATTTTCTGATACGGCATTTCCAGTTCTTCTAATAGCCACAATATACGCTTTGAACGAGACTGATTTAAATGGTGTACGGTTAACATAGAATCTTCCTTTTAAGATTGAAGCGCTTTCTAATTAAAGTGCGTCTTATATTAAAGTGCGTCTTTTATTAAAGAGCATCTGGACCAACTCGAACCACTAACTTACCGAAGTTCTTGCCTTCTAATAAACCCGTAAACGATTCAACCGCTTTCTCTAAACCATCTACCAAATCTTCACGATATTTGATTTTTCCGTCTTGTAACCACTGCGACATATCTGAGCTGAATTCATTGTAACGATGACCATAATCGTCAAAAACAATAAAGCCCTGCATCTTAATACGTTTAACTAAAAGGTTGCCCATTAAAGCACCCATACGATCAGGACCTTGTGGTAATTCCGTCGCGTTGTATTGCGAAATCATGCCGCACAAAGGTATACGCGCGCAGGCATTTAATAACGGTAAAACGGCATCAAAGACTTTGCCACCGACGTTTTCAAAATAAACGTCAATACCCGCATCACAAGCCTTGGCTAGCTGTTCTAAGAAGTCTTCCGCTTTATGATCGATACACGCATCAAAGCCTAACTCTTCAACCGCAGAGCGACATTTCTCTTCGCCACCCGCAATACCTACAACCTTGCAGCCTTTTAATTTGGCGATCTGCCCAACCAAGCTGCCAACTGCGCCAGTGGCTGCTGCAACCACGATGGTTTCACCGGTTTTTGGCTGGCCAATGTCTAATAAACCCATATAGGCAGTTAAACCTGGCATACCCATTACGCCTAGCGCATAAGAAGGTTTAGCAGGTTCCATACCGAGTTTTAATAAATCGACACCATCAGAGATGGCATAATCTTGCCAACCAGAAAATGAAACAACCCATTCGCCAACGGTGTAATCTGGGTTATTGGATTCTTCTACTCGACAAACCGTTCCACCCACCATGGCTTCACCAATGGCGACGGGTTCTGCGTACGATTTAGCATCGTTCATGCGGCCACGCATGTAAGGGTCGAGTGATAAAAATACGGTGCGTAATAATATTTCACCCTGCTTAGGGGTTGGCTTTTCAGATTCAACAAAGTTGAAGTGTTCTAAATTTGGCGCACCGGCTGGGCGAGCTTTTAATGTCCATTGACGGTTAACTGAAGACGTTTGCTGAAGTGCTGTCATAATAATTCCGTTCGATGTTAACGAATTTTTAACAATGAGAGAGCGCGTTTTTATGAAAAAAAAGCGCACATAATTTAAGAATTTAACGTGAAGGTAAAATGGCTGCAGTATCGAAAACTGCAGCCAATTAAGCTACTGGAATTAAACTAGTGAAATTAAACTTTAGAAATTACAGCGCCGTCACTAAAATTTCGCGGCTAACTTCTGGAGTAATGGCGCCGTGTTCGCCCAACTTAACCATGCCGTGCTGAGTCAGTTTTTCGATTAATAAATCGATATCCGCTTCGCCCAACTCAACATGCGATAAACGCGTTGGTACTTGCATCATTTCAAAGAATTGTTCGGTCGATTCAATCGCACGATTAATGCGTGATTCTTCGTCGCCTTCCGTGATATTCCAAATACGCTCTGCATACTGCAATAATTTTTCACGCTTAGCTTCTTTACACACTTTCATCACAGCAGGTAATACGATGGATAGCGTACGTGCGTGATCGATATTGTGCGTACCGGTTAGCTCGTGGCCAATCATGTGCGTTGCCCAATCTTGTGGAACACCTGCACCGATTAAACCATTAAGCGCCATAGTCGCCGCCCACATAATGTTGCCACGCACTTCTAAGTCTTGTGACGTTTCTGCGGCTAACGCTTTAGGGCCTTCTTCGATAAGCGTTAGTAATAAACCTTCAGCAAAACGATCTTGAACTTTACCGTTTACGCTGTAGGTTAAGTACTGCTCCATTGTATGAACAAATGCATCAACCACACCGTTACTGATTTGACGATCAGATAACGACAAGGTTACGGCTGGGTCTAATACTGCAAAAATTGGGCGAACAAATGGGCTAGCAAAAGGCAGTTTATTACCATCGCGGGTCACAACAGCGCCGGTATTCGATTCAGAACCGGTTGCAGGCAAGGTTAGAACACACGCCAATGGCAATGCTTTCTTTACTCGCGCTTGCTTGCTAACGATATCCCAAGGATCTTTACTTTCACCTTCGTCATTAAACAAGGCTGCAGCAGCAATAAATTTAGAACCATCAACCACTGAACCGCCGCCGACAGCAAGAATAAAGTCGACATCATTTTCTTTAATAATATCCAACGATTTAATCAAGGTATCGTAGCTTGGGTTTGGTTCAATGCCTGAAAATTCAAACCAAGTATGATCGCTTAAAGCAGCCGCAACTTGGTCGTAAACGCCGTTGCCTTTAATTGAACCGCCGCCGTAAGTGACTAGTACTTTAGCGTCTGCTGGAATTTGTTTTTTGAGTGCGGCGATCTGGCCTTCGCCAAAAAGAATTTGTGTTGTATTTTGAAAGCTAAAATTTAACATAAATATTTTCCTTGAATTAAGTGTTTTTGATTTAAAGCGCTGCTAATAATTTCGCCGCTGCTAGCTCTGAACTCTGTGGATTTTGACCACTGATCAATAAACCATCTTGAACGGCAAAGGCATTCCAATCAGCGACTTTCTGATAATCACTACCGCGTTTGATCAATTCATCTTCCAATAAGAAAGGTACGATATCGGTTAGCTGTACCGCATCTTCTTCACTATTGGTAAAACCGGTTACGGCTTTGCCTTTAACAGCAAACTCTCCTTGTGCATCTTTAACATTCAAGAAGGCCGCTGTTGCATGGCAAACTGCCGCAACAGGTTTGTTAGCCGCAAGGAAGGTTTCGATTAATGCAATTGAATCGGTATTATCGGTAAGGTCCCATAATGGGCCGTGTCCACCAGGGTAGAACACACCGTTAAAATCAGCTGCGTTCACTTCTGCAAGTACAGAGGTATTGGCCATAAGTGCTTGAACGTCTGCGTCTGCATCATAACGCTTAGTGGCTGCTGTTTGGAAATCTTCTAATTCACTCTTAGGATCAATCGGAGGCTGGCCACCCGCAGGAGAAGCAAGAGTCACTTTAATACCCGCATCGGTTAAGGCGTAGTAAGGCGCGGCAAACTCTTCTACCCAAAAACCTGTTTTCTCACCGGTATCGCCCAATTCAGCATGTGACGTTAAAACCATTAATACGTGTTTGGTTGCTTGCTGTGTATTCATAACAATTTCTACCTCTGTTTAATGCGTTTAGTTGCAGCTGTTAAGTTGGATCCAGTGTAGGCCTCAATATCATTTCTAACAATACAAAGAAAATAGACTTCATTGTTCGATAAATTGATACAATTAAACAAAATGACTATGACAGATACTGCTTCTGATACGAACAGAACTTTTGAATACTCTGGAGACTTCTAGAATGAGCCTTTCTTTTGAACAACTGAAGAGCATGGTGGTTTTTGCCCAAGTGGTTGAACAAGGCAATTTGACGGCCGCCGCTAAGCACATTGGTTTATCGCGTGCTGTGGTCAGCTATCACCTTAAAAAACTAGAAGCGCACTTGGGCGTGATGTTGCTTAATCGCTCTACCCGTTCAATCTCTTTAACAGAAGCGGGGGCGGAGTATTATCAGTCTTGCCGGATCATTGCCGAGCAAGCTACGACGGCCAATCAGCAAATAGAAAATTTAAAAAATGAACCAGAGGGGCTGTTGAAAATCACCTGCCCCGTGAATGTGGGTTTGCAAATGGTTGTGCCTGCATTAAACGAGTTTCGTTGCCTATACCCCAAAATTGAGCTTGATGTCATGCTAACCGATGAAGTGGTTAATATTATGCAAGAAGGCATTGATCTTGCCATTCGCGGCGCGCCACTGCCCGATTCAGGTTTACAAGCGAGTAAATTATCCACACTCGCGACCTGTTTGTGCGGCGCACCCAAATACCTTCAAAAGCGTGGACGCCCTTCCGACCCGACTGAGCTGGAGCAACATGATTGGGTTATTTACAAAATGACTTCAGGTGCAATAGAGCTCACGAAAGGCAGCCGCTCTTACAGTATTTCAGTTAAAGGCGGCATCAGTACGAATAACGCCGCGGCGCGCACGGCTTTTTTAGAGGGCGGACATGGCTTAGGCAGAATTCCCGTTTACGATGCTTGGCCCAAGATTCAGGCGGGGACATTGGAATCCGTTTTGGATGACTATCAATTAAAAGACATTGATATTTATGGGGTATTTTTACCCGGTGGCGCGGCGTCTAAAAAGTTACGTTTATTGATCGATTATTTAAAAGAGTATTTTATTAAAATTGATCGCCAAACACAGAGCAGCTACCCTGTTATTTTGCCTCATAAAGCGCCACAAAAATCATCCAAGAAAACGGCTAAAAAAGTGCTAAAGAAAAAGACGTAGTGTTTGTGAATCTAATATTTGGGGTAATGTGCATAGGTACGTTACAATTAATGCTTAATTTAACGTATTTGAGTTTTTAATCTGTGCTTTTTATCTCACACGCTGTTTCTATTCCTAGTGATCAACTCGAATTGACCGCAATGCGCTCGCAAGGCGCTGGCGGGCAGAATGTGAATAAGGTATCCAGTGCAATTCATTTGCGCTTTGATGTTAAAGCATCAACCCTGCCTGAGTTTTATAAAGAGCGCTTATTAGCACTCAGTGATCACCGTATTACCAAAGACGGCATCATCATTATTAAGTCGCAAGAACACCGTAGCCAAGAATTAAACCGCCAAGCCGCATTGGATCGTTTAGTAGCTTTGGTGCGTTCGGCTACTATTACGCAAAAAGCACGTCGGCCGACCAAACCCAGTCGTGCTTCTCAAAATAAACGCATGGATAAAAAAACCAAGCACAGTAATACCAAGTCGATGCGCGGCCGAGTGCAACACGACTAAGATTTCTCTTACCTAGCTTAAGTGACTTAATTTTAAGCCTTCAAATTACATTGTTTTACGACATATTAATGATAAATCCATTAGAATATTCAAATCATAGCGCCTAGATATAATCGAGAAGCCTTCATGTTCCATCGCTGCATTCTTCTATTAATAGCATTAATTATTAGTTTCCCTTCTTTTGCTCGCCAATCATGTGAATGGCCTTTTCGTACTCAAATCGATGTTCAAGAAAACTCAGTTTCAGGCAGTCAATTACAAAGCTATCAAGTTCAGTTTGATATAGATGCATCAACGTTAAGCTCTGATTACGACTGGAGCAGTAATGGCCAAGATTTATACATTTACGATACCGATGATCAAACGCAATTAGAGTTCTGGGTTGATAGTTGGGACCAAGCGAATGAGCAAGCAACTCTGTGGGTGCGTTTTCCGACCCTAGATCGCGGCCAAATTCGTACCATATTTTTTTATTATGGTAATAAAAATGCCCCTGCCGCTGGTGATGTGCCGTTTACCTTCGATTACCCCGGAATCAAATTTCATACTCGCTATTCAACGGTTAATCCATCCAATCTAAATCAAGCACGTAATGCTTTTAATGCCTCTAATGATCGTAATGCCAATTATGGCTGTGGCTTTATTACTGATTTTGATGGCATTACCAACCGCTCTCAATTTGGCAATAGCAATAGCAATTTCGGCGCATTTTCTGAAAGCTATTTTTTAGTTCAGCCAGGCGAAACAGGCCAATGGGGGTTTCGTTACGGTGCTGACTTTGGCCGCGGTGGTGCGTTGTATATTAATGGCCAACAGTTAGAGCAGCAGTGGGGGGATAACTTATGGTGGGCTAATAGCTGGAACAATGCGAACCAGATTCTTCAAGGAACTGCTACCTTTTCAAGCAGTGGCTACCAAAAACTTGAGGTGCTCGGCTTTGAAGACTGCTGCGATGGCGGGATTACGGTTCAGTTTAAGAAACCAGGTGGTAATTGGACAACCTTCTCTACCGATAAAATTGATATACGCTCACGCGCCTGCCCTGTAGAAGAGGAGCCAACCTTCGAGTCAATTAGTCATGATGTTTGTCGAATAGATCTGGGGTTTGATAGCAGTTTAAGCTACCCCAATGGCTGGGTGATTGATGACTCACGCCCAGTAACCTTTGCCATTGAAAATCTCAGCACAACTCATTCAAGTTTGCCTCAAACCCGTGTTGCCATTACGCTTTCTGCTGGTTTAAGCCTCAGTAGCTCAAGTGGCAATAATTGGACCTGTACGTCAGATTCCGGCAGCCCTTCTACAAACGTAGAGTGCCTATATGGATTAGCCATTAACCCCAATGGTGCAAGTTCTAATCCTGTTACTCTAAATATTATGGCTGCCGATACCAATACGTCTGCGACCTTCAATGCGACTGTGTTTAGTAAACAATTTGAAGAGCAATTTGTAAATAATCAGACTTCCGCAAACTTACCCATTTGGCAATTGGTGAATGATATTAACCCTACCTGCTCAGCACCCAAGCAAGGCGTTTATACCAGGGTTTATAATACACAAGGCTATGGGGATAATTATGCCAATAGTGAAGCAGAGTTTGATCAGTGGGAAAATGACTTAGCCATTCGTTCAAAGCTTGATGGTAAAACAATTTTAAGCCGTATTAATAACAGTTCAGGCAACCCATTCAATGTGCGTAATAATGATCGTTATCTGGTCATAATAGAAGGCTACTTATATGCGCCCGAAGATGGTTTTTATAATTTAGCCGTCGACGGTGATGATGCGGTTGAACTGAAGCTAAATGATGTGGTGTATTCTAGTTGGTATGGTGCCCACGGTGCCCAAAACAGCCCTCGAGACGAGAATTCGGTGGGGCTCGCCGCGGGTTATCACAAGTTAAATTATCGTATGCAAGAGCACCTCGGGGGGGATTCCTTTTATGCTTACTGGCGCTTACCCGATGATACAACCACTCGTATTATTCCCGCGACCGTGCTTTATCATTGCGCCGGCGACGACGATATACGTTTAAATATGAACATTGATATTCAAGACAACCCTAATACCGCAAATATAAATGACAAGGCGATTCCTGGTGCAGTATTACGTTATGACGTAGTGGTGACTAACGAGGGGAATTTAAGCACGATAGGCAATTCGATGGAACTTGTGCAAACGTTGTCGAATGACGCAAAGTTGTTTGTGAATAATTTATCGGCCGACGGGCCTGTGCTGTTTAATGACGGTGCGGGGAATAATACCAGTGGTTTAAGCTATAACTTTATTAGCCTTGATAATACGACGGATGATCTTAGCTTTTCGAATGATAATGCCGCCAGCTTTAATTATATTCCCGTGCCCGATAGCGATGGTTACGACAGTGTCGTTACGCATATTAAGCTATTGTTAAATGGCAATATGAAGCCTAAATACGATCAAGGCACACCGGAATTTAATATTGTGTATCAGGTGAAGGTTAAGTAGCTCTTATTAAGCTACTTATGTTAGCAAGCTACTTACGTTATTAAAAGCTGCTGGCGCTAGGTATTGTTCCACTCACCGACTAGCTCGGCTAGTAGGTTAGATTGCTTATACAAGGCTTCCAGTTCTTCAGCACCGCCTTTTGGGCCACTAAATAATGGAATTTTGTATAAGCGAGGGATCAATGGATGGGTCGGATTTTCAATCTTATTTCGTTCAATGGTCCAACGTAGATTGTTAGCGACCATGCGATAAAACGACAGCTTCGTTTCCAGACTGAACATGCTGAAGTCATTGATATCGCTAAAATGCTGAAGGTCGATACTGGCCAATAACGCCACTTTATTCCCTGTACGAATAGACGCAGATCTTGGCTGATCTAATAACATCGACATAACACCAAACACTTCGCCGGCATTAATCTGATTGAGTATATGTTCACCGCGCTCATCGTTGACATAAACCGAAAGTTCGCCGCGTAAAAGAAAATATAAGCTGCTGGAGTGATCTCCTTTCTCTAGGATGGTTTCATTCGCTTCTGCTGTCACGATCTGAGCGATGCTCATCAACATTTCAAACTGCGACTCATCTTTACTAATTAACTCTTTAAAGAAGGTTACGCCGTTTAGAATTCGCTGCAGTGATTCCAGTGGATATTCTTCTTTAGTTACGCGATGCATGTATCCTGCCTATAATTTGATCATTTCTGAATGGTTTTGAGTATTAATTAAACATTTTTACGACTTAACACTTAAATCTCAAGCACTAAATATAGCATGATTTATTATTTTTACGTTTCTAACCACAGACTCTTTTAGAGTATCTACTATTTTTGTGACCTATCCCTATAAACTTATTCTTAAAACTTGTCTCTATAAACTAATCCCTTCAAGAAAGTAATTTATAAATATTGGTACAAATAGACCTTTAGCCCCTTACCTGCTTGTGCTTCTTTAAAAATAGCGGGGTTCTCTATTTTGCCGATCATCTTACAATCAGGACAATGCTCGGCTACTTGCTGTTTTAAAAAGTCATCGTCTAAATCTGGCGAGTTAAGGCATAACATCAAGAGCCCGCCCGGTTTTACTAGCAGAGGAATTCGGCTAATTATTTTGTAATAATCTCGCTGTATATCAACGCTGCCTTTTTGAAAGCTAGGCGGATCAGAGATCAAAATATCATAAGGTCCATATTTTTTGATCCGGCTCCAAGACTTAAAAATATCAATGCCCTGAAAGATCACCCGGGTCATATCATGATCGTTTAAACGATGATTCTCGCGGCCTGTGGATAACGCCCCTTTTGCCATATCGATATTCACGACTCGCTGCGCGCCACCGGCAATAGCCGCGACTGAAAATCCACAGGTATAAGAGAATAAGTTTAAAACATTCTTACCCTCACTATTCTCTTTTACCCAAGAGCGGCCATTTGCCATATCTAAAAACAAACCCGTATTTTGCGCTTGGCCCATACTGATGTGGTATTTAAGACCGTTTTCAACCGCAACCAGTTTGCTTAGTGGTTTGCCCTCAAGAAGCTCACCTTTCATTTGCTCAAACGGCCCGCGTGGGCGACAGCGATATTGAACTTGTAGATTTTCACACTCTGGGAATAAGTCAGCCAGCTGTGAGCACAAGGTTTCCAGCCAGTCACGCTCGACCTCTGCATATAAGGTCACGATAATCGCTAGGGCAATCCAATCGATATTGACGTGTTCTAAGCCTGGATAGGCATGACCACGCCCATGAAACAGTCGCTGAGTTTCGATCAGATCAACAGGTTTAGTAATAAAGTCGATGGGGCTTATCATGAGGTTTTACCTCGGTTATCTAGATCAGAGGGTAAAATGCGGCTATGACCCAAGATCCAATAAGATAATAAGCGATAACTGAAATAACAGAGGAAGCCGGCAAAGATGAGGTCGCTGGCGAAGTGTCCACCTTGAACTAAGCGTCCAAAACTCACCACAAAGCCCATGACTAAGCCGGCGTAGAACCAACTACGACGACGGAATAACCAGGCTAAGACCATCATATAAAAGCCCATTGCAGCATGACCACTGACAAACGATTTATTATTCCCAGGCTGATCTTTGATCATAGCCGCAGGAATAAACGCCGGTATAAAATCTTTATGCCCACCAAATTCTTGCACTGAGCGTGGACGCGGACGATCCCAATTTTCTTTAACCACCAGATGCACCAATATTCCTGGGCCAATCAATAAGGCTAAGGTTAAAAATACCCAAGGTTTACGTTGGTCTGTGCCTAAACCGAATCGGCCTTTTACAAAGCTTAACCCCGTCATAATCAATAATAGCGGCAATAAGAACTTAGGCGCATGGCGAAATAGCTCATAAACCGAGACAACCACCGCGTTATCTCGGTACGCAAAACCCTGCTCTGGGTTATAGAACGCACTACTAATCCACAGGTCTATTTCTGGCCAGATAAGAAAAATAGCGGCTAATACGATAAAAAATACAATATCTAACTGTGTCTTCAACCACGCCATGACTCGATTACTGCCTTTATTAATACAAACGATGAATAAGCCGCCATGATGCTTGAGACCAAGATAAACAGCAATACAGTGGTGGTTAAAAAAGAGTATAATGAGCTCAATTATTTATTCTGTTAGTGGAAATTTCTTATGCGTATATGTGCTGTTGAATTAAAAGGCGATGACGCCATCTTTTGCATCATGTCTAAAAACATGGGTTTGTTAGACATCCCTGAAGTACGTCAGCGCAAAATCACCATCTCGAATACTCAAGATACTGACAATATGCGCTGGTTCCAGCGTCAGTTCTTACAGCTAGTGAATGACTACAAAGTCGAAAAAGTCGTGATTCGTGAGCGCCCTATGAAAGGTAAGTTCGCAGGTGGTGCCGTTGGTTTTAAGCTAGAAACCGCCATCCAGCTAATCGAAGGCATTAACGTAGAGATTGTAACTGGTAGCCGTATTAAAGAACAACTTAAGCATACGCCAATCTTGATGGATTATAAGCAGACTAAACTGAAGCAATTCCAAGAACCTGCATTTGTTACCGCTTATGCGTGTTTGCACATGCAAGGTGGCTTGTACGGCGCGGGTTAGCCTTCGGCGAGCATAAAGACTAAAGCGGTTCACCACAGAGACACCGAGCCGCTTCGCTTCACCGAGGAAAGCCAAAAGAGAGAAAGAAAAGACTAGAGTTGGTAAGAGCTACTAACTACAGGTATTCATTACTTTTTTTTATAGAATTTTGTGGCTATTTGATGAGGCTGTATCAACATTTACATCCCCTTAGTGAACTGTTCTCTTTCATTTTTTATATAAATTTTAATGATCAAACTCCCCCCTAAATCTCCCCTCTATTTTTCTTTCCTCTGAGCCCTCAGTGCCTCGGTGGTAAAACATCTCTAGCCCCTTCGCAACAAAGACCCTAAAACCAAAAGACACCCACAAAAAAACCGCATCATATTGCTATGAGGCGGTTTCTTTTAAAACACCGAACCTAAAGTCTATTTACCTAAAGGATTACGGCCTTTCTTAGCAGCTGTACGAAGACGTAAAGCATTCAACTTAATGAAGCCTGCTGCGTCTTTCTGATCGTAAGCGCCAGCATCGTCTTCAAACGTTGCAATCGCTTCGTCAAACAAGCTGTCTTCAGACTGACGGCCAACAACAATCACGTTACCTTTATAAAGCTTAAGGCGAACATCACCGTTTACAACCGTCTGGGTATTATCGATTGCAGCCTGAAGCATTTCACGCTCAGGAGACCACCAGTATCCGTTATAGATAAGGTTAGCGTACTTAGGCATCAACTCATCTTTAAGGTGAGCCGCTTCACGGTCTAAAGTAATAGACTCGATTGCGCGATGTGCTTTCAATAACACAGTACCGGCTGGGGTTTCGTAACAACCGCGAGCTTTCATGCCCACATAACGGTTCTCTACGATATCAACACGGCCAATACCATTCTCGCCAGCAACCTTATTTAGCTCTTCCATTACAGTCGCAGGGGTCTTATCAACACCGTCGATTGCAACAACGTCACCATTTTTGAACGTAAGCGTTACATAAGTAGGCTTGTCTGGTGCGTTTTCTGGAGACTTAGTCCACAACCACATATCTTCTTCTGGTTCATTCCAAGGATCTTCTAGAATGTCGCCTTCGTAAGAGATGTGTAGCAAGTTAGCATCCATAGAATAAGGAGACTTTTTGCCTTTTTTGTTTTCAACTTCAATGCCGTGCTCAGCACAATAAGCCATCAAAGTTTCACGAGACGTTAAGTCCCATTCACGCCAAGGTGCGATCACTTTAACGCCAGGTTTAAGTGCATAAGCACCTAGTTCAAAACGTACTTGGTCGTTACCTTTACCGGTAGCGCCGTGAGAAATAGCATCTGCGCCCGTTTCGTTAGCGATTTCAATCAAACGCTTAGCGATCAATGGACGGGCAATTGACGTACCTAGAAGATATTCACCTTCGTAAATAGTATTAGCGCGGAACATTGGGAAAACGAAGTCACGTGCATATTCTTCACGCAAATCATCAATGTAAATTTCTTTGATACCTAACGCTTCTGCTTTCGCGCGCGCTGGTTCAACTTCTTCGCCCTGACCAAGGTCAGCAGTGAAGGTTACAACTTCGCAGTTATATTCTTCTTGAAGCCATTTAACAATTACCGACGTATCCAGACCACCGGAGTACGCCAACACCACTTTTTTGATGTCAGACATATGCATGCTCTCGCTATTACAACTCATATTGAGTTGGGGATTGAATTTGGGAGTATGAAATACTAAATTTTAGGGCGCGAATTCTACTATAAATAGCCGATAGACGCTAGACACGGGGCGAAAAGCAATCCGTGGTGCTGTATAATGCGGTTTACTATATAATGAAGCCCAATATTTAACCAACAAGTCAAGAATTCGAGATTTATTATGTCTGCTAGCCAGCCTTCAACATCCTCAGAGCAAACCCGTTCCACATCCCCTAAAGCCGTTGTTATTTACTCTGGTGGTATGGATTCTTATACCATTTTAAATAAAGCCAAAGCTGAAGGGTATGATCTATTCGCACTGACGTTTGATTATGGCCAAAAACACGACAAAGAAATTGAGTTTGCAAGCAATGCCTGCAAAGCGCTAGACATCAATCATAAAATCATCGACATCACGGCGATTAATCAGCTTCTGCAAAGTTCATCTCTGACTTCAAGCATCGAAATTCCAGAAGGCCATTACGAATCAGCCAATATGAAATCAACCGTGGTACCTAACCGCAACATGATTTTATTATCACTGGCGATTGGTTATGCCGTAGACATTGGCGCGAGCAAGGTATTTTACGGCGCCCATTCTGGTGACCACGCGATCTATCCAGATTGCCGCCCTGACTTTGTGCACGCCATGAACAAGGTAGCCAAACTAGCAAACTACGAGCCGGTTGATATTGTTACGCCCTATTTGAACACCGATAAATCAGAAATTTTAGCGGATGGTTTAAAAATGGGGTTAGACTATGGCAAAACTTGGACCTGTTATAACGGCCGTGAAAAAGCCTGTGGAAAATGTGGTTCTTGTGTCGAGCGCTTAGAAGCGTTTGAGTTAAATAAAGCTACAGACCCTCTTGCTTACGAAGTTTAATGGCTATACCAATGACTCAGACAAAAACGTATCGCGTAAAAGAGATTTTTTATACTCTACAAGGGGAAGGTGCTCAAGCAGGCCGCCCTTCTGTATTCTGCCGTTTTAGCAAATGTAATTTGTGGAACGGTAAAGAAGAATCTCGCGCACAGTCAGTTTGTGATTTTTGCGATACAGATTTTGTCGGTACCGACGGCGAAAATGGCGGAATTTATACCGCCGCCGAATTGGTTAAATTAATTGCTTCTTTGTGGCCTGGCAACCCAACACCCAATTCCAAAAGCACCAACCAAGGTATACCTTATATTGTATGCACGGGAGGAGAGCCCTTATTGCAACTGGATGAACCCCTTATTGAAACCATGCACGACTATGGTTTTGAAGTGGCGGTAGAAACCAACGGTACCTTACCTGCGCCGGAAGGCCTTGATTGGATTTGCTTAAGCCCAAAAGCCGATGCTGAGCTGGTATTAATTGAATGCGATGAATTGAAACTGGTTTATCCGCAGCCGCTTGCCATGCCCGAGTCATTTGATTTTATTCAAGCCACTCACCGCTACTTACAACCGATGGCTGATGCGTCTCTAGAATATATTGTCTCTGATGCCCATGAAGGTTTATCTCAAAGCAATACTCAAAAAACAACACACTATTGCCTTAAGCATCCTCAATGGAAACTAAGCCTTCAGACTCACAAGATGCTCGGCATTGAATAGTTAGTTATTGAATAGCTAAGCCGTTAGCCATTGAATCGTTAGTCATTGAACAGTTAGGTCAGATTAAAATGCTACAACCCTTGTTAATAATTATTACTGCCCTTCTAGCGACAGGTTCTGCTTTTTCAGCAGAACCTTCTAAAGAATTGTCTCATCACATTGATGGAAAATTCAGAAACCCGCACTTACCTGCAGATTTTCAACCCAGTTTTATAGCCTTTTTAAAAGCGCGTTTATTTGATGATTTAACCTGGCCAGATGATCCAGAGAATTATCGTGAATATTGGCAGCCTGCAAACTTAGAAAAAATCCATAACCCAGACTTTAACAAAGCCCAAGCGACCCTTATTGGCCACTCTACAGTGCTGCTTCAATACCAAGGAATGAATATTCTTACCGATCCCATTTTTTCTCAGCGATCTTCTTTTTCTCAAAGCCTTGGCCCTAAGCGCTATACCCCACCCGCGCTTAACATCGACCAATTACCCCATATTAATATCATCGTAATCTCGCATAATCATTTCGATCACCTAGACGTCGATTCTGTCAAAGCCCTCACCAGCCCGAGTTTTATTAAGAACATTAATGGCACTCAACCTTTGTGGCTAGTCCCGTTAGGATTGAAAAAATGGTTTGCTCAATTTGGCATTACCAACATTAAAGAAATGGATTGGTGGCAATCATTAGAGGTTGGCAATGTAACGGTTCAAGCCCAACCAAGCCAACACTGGTCGCGCAGAAGCCTGTTTGATACCAACGAAAGTTTATGGGCGTCTTGGGCATTTACTTGGCCAGAATCTGAAGGCAATGACAAGTTCACCGCATGGTTTGGTGGCGATACCGCATACAACCCCTATCAATTTAAAGAGATCGGTGAAGTTTTAGGGCAAGTTGATTTGGCTATGATTCCCATAGGCGCTTATGAACCACGCTGGTTTATGAAAACCCAACATGTGAATCCGCTTGATGCTGTTGAGATTTTTAAAGACATTAACGCTAAATCGGCATTTGGTATTCATTGGAATACCTTTGTATTAACCGCCGAACCGGTTGATGAACCACCGAAAGCATTGGAAAGAGCCCTGCAAAAAAATAGTATTAATGCAGAGCTGTTTCAAGCGATGGATATTGGTAAGACTTGGGCTCAGTAAATCTCACCAAATAAATCAAATCAGAGTTAACTTTATTACTCCTTGGCAGACGGTCTAGCACTCACCACCCCATACCAACGCGCAAGATGCGGATGCTTTTCCTCATCAATTCGGCGCTTAATCACTTTCGCAAAATCAATTGCACATAAAGCTGTAATATCGGCGACTGAGAATTCATCTCCAGCGATGTATTTTGAATCAGCTAAATGCTTATTCAGCTTATGGATGTGTTTGTCGGCTTCAAGCGCACTAACTTCGGAGAATTCTGCCACCTGATTTGTGACGGCTTTCCACATAGGGTTGCCATGCCTAAATGACAAGGCAATAGCACTGTATAACCCTAATTCGATGCGGCGATTCCACATTTCAATTTTTGCTCTAGAAAGTGCATCTGTCCCCATAAGCGGATTTCCTGGGTAGATCTCTTCGAAATAACGGCTAATGGCCATTGATTCACTAATCAAGACTTTCTCGCCTGCATTATCCAATTCTAAAACGGGTAGTCCACCGTACGGACTGATCTCACGAAACTCTTTACTAAAGGTTTCGCCCTTCGCGATATCGATATTAACCACTTCAATACCGGCTTCTGCGCATGAAATGCCTTTTTCCGCTAAAAACATGCGAACACGGCGTGGGTTAGGGGCCATTTTAAAATCGTATAATTTCATCTTAATTTCCATTCTCTAGCCTGACGGATATTTGGTGGCGACTGTCTTAGCACTCAACATTAGTACTCAACATTAGTACTCAACATTAGTACTCAATGTTAGTGCCCGCAGTAATACGTAATTAGTAAGTAAATAACACTTATGCACTGTCAGTTCTTTACCGATTGGTAAAAAACTAACTTTTTCAAACTGATTGGTCAACAACTAATTAAATAACTGTTAAGCTCTACTCAACGCGCACTATTTTGATAAGACTGAATTTCATGGGCAGACCTAAAAACTACGATCACCAAGATGTTCTTAAAAAGGCCATGATGCAATTCTGGAAGGCAGGGTTTGCCGAAACATCCCTATCAGATCTGGAAGTCGCTACTTCACTTAATCGCTATAGTCTTTATAAAGGCTTCGGTGATAAAGAAACCTTATTTGAGCAATCGTTAGAATATTATCAAGACCATATAATTAGGCGAATGCTAGCACCTCTGACTGAATCTGAGCCTTCCATAGAGGCAGTTAACAATTACTTCGCTCAGCTTAATGAGCTGCTAAAAGGCAAGCATGGGCAATATGGCTGCTTATTTCAGAATAGCCAAAAAGAAGGAATCAGCCAAAATATCCTCGTAAAGCAGTACGCTATTGATCTATGGCTACAGCAACGTGATTTATTTTCACTGTGTTTAAGCGATGCCAAATGTAGGCTTCCCTTTGCAAAGGAACATGCCGTACAGTTGTTACTGGCCCAAGTTCAATCACAAATAAGCTTAGCCCGATCAAATGCACCCCACCAGGTTCTTGATGCTCAATACGCTGCAATTAATGCGCTGCTAAGAAGCTGGCAGAAATAAGCTGATAATTAAGCTGATAATTAAGCTGATAATTAAGCTGATAATTAAGCGAATAAAACTCGAACTGTCTTTCAATAGCTACAATCGCTACTTTTTATGGCTTAGCCTTCATCAATATGGTACAAACGTACATATTTAATTTATAGCGTTTATAATAATGATAAAAACGACTACATTATCTGCAGAATATTTTCACAGTATCAGCCAGGCACTAAAAGATGCAGGGGCTTTTCGTCCGACGCTGGTCATCGACAAAGCGCGTTTTGACGAAAACCTAAAGCACCTAATGGATGTTATTCAGCAAGGCTTCGACTATCGTATTGTTGCTAAGTCCTTGCCTTCAATTCCGTTATTAGAATATATAATGAAACGTTCAGGCAGTAATCGCTTAATGAGCTTTCACCTGCCCTTCTTATTTCATGTTGTTAAGCACCTTCCTTATGCCGATATTCTTTTAGGCAAGCCCATGCCGGTAACTGCGGCCCAGCAGTTTTATAACTGGCATTCCACATTAGGCAGCTCTTCTTTCAAACCAGCCGAACAATTACATTGGCTAGTCGATAGTTTAGAGCGTTTACAACAATATCAAGACCTTGCAAAAAACTTAGGCTGCGTCATTAACGTAAACTTAGAAATCAATGTTGGCCTGAACCGCGGCGGGTTTATTAATGACGATGAATTTCGTCAAAGTATCCTTCTATTGAATAACAACTCACACCTTAAACTTACCGGTTTAATGGGTTATGAAGCGCATGTTAGTAAACTTCCGAAGTTGATTGGTGGTAGAAAAAAAGCTTTCACTGCGGCTATGAATATCTACCAGCAATGTATCAATACGATCACTGAGGTAATAGGCTCTGAAGCGACTGCTAAATTAATTTTCAACGCTGGCGGCAGTAGTACTTATCCTTTATATGCTAAAACCAAAGGCGACAATAAAAGTCAGTCAGATTTTATTACTGAAATCGCAACCGCGTCGGCCTTGGTTAAACCAACCGATTTTGATGTAGCCACCTTAGAACACCACAAACCTGCCTGTTTTATTGCGACTCCGGTTCTGAAACTGGTTACAAACCCTGAAATCCCGATGCTAACGGGGCTTTCGTCAGTTTTGCGCACAATGGGGCTATTACCCAAACAAGCGTGTTTTATTTATGGTGGCAACTGGCTTGCTTCTCCTTGTTTTCCTGCTGACAGTCAACGTTCCTCTATTTTTGGTAACTCTAGTAATCAAGAAATGTATGAGCTAAACGATAATCACACAATAAAAGTCGATGATTATTTTTATTTTCGTCCGTCTCAAAGCGAAGCTGTTTTATTACAGTTTGGAAAAATTGCCGTTTATGACAATGGAAAAATAATCGATTGGTGGTCGATATTTCATCCTGAAACGACCACGATTGATGAAGAAGAAAACTATAAATATATAAATCTATAAACAAAAACAAAAACAAAAACAAAAACAAAAATAAAAACACCAAGGAAATCGAATGATACTCGTTTTAGCCTATTTATTAATTCCTGCTCTCATTGTTTATGCTTGCCAAAAATTCATCCTGCTCGATAAAGCCGGCGTCGTTGTTTTATCTTTTGGTTTGGGAATCGCCATTGCTGCGGGATTGGATTTGTCTTTGTTTTTTCAAACTGAGACGATTGCCGCTGTTCAAAAAGATGTATCTGAAATCAGTATTGCCATTGCACTGCCACTTCTACTGTTTTCGATCAATGTTAAAAGTGCGCTAAACATGGCGGGCGATACCTTAAAAGGTATGGGATTGGCATTACTGTCGGTCATGGTGATTAGCATTATTGGTGCGATAATTTTTAATGATCAAGTCGCTGACGTATGGCAAGTCGCAGGCATGTCGGTGGGGGCTTATACCGGTGGTGGCCCAAATATGGCGGCGATCAAATCCGCAATTGATGGTAAAGAATCCATTTTCATTACCATGGTGACGTACGATATTTTATTCTCGGCTATGTATCTTATTTTTGTTATGGCGTTCGGCCAAAAAGTATTTGGCTTATTTTTAAATAAATACCAAGCTAAAAATACCAAAGAGACTGAAATCGATTATGCAGGCATGGAACACATGGCCGATGAAACCGCTCACGGTTATAAAAAGCTACTCAATATTAAACTGGCACCTCAAACCTTCGGCTCAATACTTGCCTCGGGAGCCGTCGTGGGATTGGCTTTATTTATTGCCAGCCTAGTACCAGAAAGTTACAAGTCGACGACCACTATTGTTGGCATAACCAGCCTAGGATTAGCGGCCTCTTTTATTCCCCAAGTGCGTAATCTAGCCAACAGCTTTCAACTCGGCATGTATTTAATCTTGGTTTTTTGCTTCACCATGGGCACCATGACCGATACCTCTATTTTTACTGATATAGACCTTGGCCTAGCGAGTTATATTAGCTTCATTCTTATCGGTTCTCTCATCATGCAAGCGCTCTTATGCAAGCTGTTTAAAATTGATACCGATACGTTTTTAATTACTTCTTCGGCAGCGATTATGTCGGTGCCTTTTATTCCGGTTATTGCCGGAGCGTTAAAAAATCGTGAAATTTTATTACCGGGTTTTGCCGCGGCAATCATTGGTTATGCTGTCGGTAATTACTTAGGTATTATTGTTGCGAATGTCGCTCGATTTTTGACCGCATAATGATCCATAATAAAACCATTCTTATTGCCGGAGCCTCTTCCGGCATGGGTCGCCAGGTGGCTTTATTACTGAGTCATCACAATAATCGAATTATTATCACTGCTCGTAGCAAGGCTGAATTAGAACATCTAAGTCATGAGATAACCGACAACGGCTCACAAGCGCTGGTAGTTGTTTGTGATGCACTGCTCCCTAAAGAAGCAGAGAACTGCATTCAGCAATCGATCAATCAATTTTCTAGCATTGATATTGCGCTATTAAATATCGGCGATGGCCCAGCCTTTAATATGAGCAATGCGACGGTCGCGGCAATTCAGCAAAATACCCAGCTCAACTATGGCACGCAAGTAAACTTTCTCGTGCCTCTCATCGCTCATATGAAGCAGCAAGGCTTTGGATTAATAGCCCATACCAATTCACTGGCGGGATTTTTAGGCTTACCTATGCAAGGGCCTTATTCTGCGGCAAAAGCCGCTGGACGTGTTCTAATGGACATCTGCCGCATTGAATTAAAACCCTTTGGCCTTAAATTTGTGTCGGTCTACCCTGGATTTGTGGCAACCGATCGAGTTCAACAAGATGGAATTCCTTCGCCGTTTGAAATCAGTGAAGCTGCCGCTGCTAAACACATTATTTATGCCATTGAAAAAGAAAAATCCGACTACGCTTTTCCATTTATGACAGCCAGTTTGGTGAAGCTAGCACGCGTTTTACCAAAAGCCCTCACCGCTAGAATATTGGTTAAACTGATACCACAAGATTATTAATAATATTCTAAAATACAGGCATAAAAAAACCACAAACGATGAATCGATTGCGGTTTTTTGGCTGCTTACTAACGTTTAGTAAACAAGACTATTTAGCTTCATCTATTTAGCTTCTAAGATGGCCACAACACCTTGGCCACCAGCCGCACAGATAGAGATCAGACCGCGGCCTTCACCCTTCTCTTCTAGCATTTTAGCCAAGGTAGAAACCAAACGACCACCCGTTGCAGCAAATGGGTGACCTGTTGCAATAGAAGAACCATTAACGTTCAACTTGCTGCGATCGATAGAGCCCATCGCGGCATCACGGCCTAATTTTTCTTTACAGAAAGTTTCGTCTTCCCACGCTTTCAAGGTTGAAGCAACAACACCTGCAAACGCTTCGTGAATTTCGTAGTAGTCAAAATCTTGCAACGTTAAATCAGCACGCTTCAACATGTTAGAAACAGCATAAGCTGGAGCCATTAATAGACCTTCGGCATCTTTACCGACAAAATCAACGGCTGCTGTTTCGTAGAAAGAAAGGTAAGCGCGTACTGGCAAGTTGTTTTCTTTTGCCCACTCTTCAGACGCTAGCAATACACAAGAAGCCCCATCGGTTAATGCCGAAGAGTTAGCCGCGGTTAATGTGCCATTGCCTGATTTCTTATCGAAAGCTGGCTTCAACGTCGCCATTTTGTCTAGATTAGGTACACGTGCAAGATTGTCTTTTTCTAAACCTTGGAAAGGCGTTACCAAATCATCAAAAAAGCCACGCTCGTAAGCGGCTAATAAATTGGTATGGCTATTAAAGGCAATTTGATCTTGCTCTTCGCGCGTAATGCCCCATTTTTTAACCGTAATTTCTTGGTGCTCACCCATCGACATATTCGTGCGCGGCTCACCATTACGTGGCGTTAACGGCGCTAAATGCTTAGGACGGATCTTAGAAAGCAACTTTAGACGCTGGCCAGTTGTTTTTGCGCGGTTAACGTCTAATAGAATTTTACGTAAGCCTTCAGAAACACCAATCGGTGCATCAGAAGTTGTATCAGAACCACCCGCAATACCACAATCGATATGGCCAAGAGCGATTTTATTAGCAACCTGCATACAGGCTTGTAAGCCAGTACCACAGGCTTGCTGAATATCAGTCGCGGGGGTCATTGGGTTTAATGCCGTGCTCAATACACATTCACGTGCCAGGTTAAAGTCACGGCTGTGTTTAATAACGGAACCGGCAACTACTTCACCAATTTTTTTACCTTGCAGGTCATAACGGTTGATCAAACCATTCAAGGCGGCCGTTAGCATGTCTTGGTTAGACGCATAAGAATAGGTGGTATTAGAACGTGCGAAAGGAATACGGTTACCGCCAATAATGGCTACGCGACGAATTTTCTGTGTCATGTTTTCTTCCTATTAAAATTAGGGCTAGTAAATTAAGGCTATCTAAATGCTAATACTTTGTTAACAACAATTAGCGGCTATATAACGACTACAATAATGGGCATCGACCTGAGTGTATAGGCCTCAACACCATGAAAAAAACTTTAGACCTTGAGTCTACCTGTTAGCCAGCGTCTCGCATTGGCTGAAGCGACGCATTAAGCATTCAAGCGGTCAATTAAATATTGTAGGATAGCTGCTCTAATCTGTTTAACTTGGTAGTCATGTATTCAGCGTTTTTTGCTCGATACGGTTTAATGTCTATCAGACTCGCACATTAGTGAGTACACACAAACCCTATACATCAAATATTTAAAGAGTGGGAAGCGATATCATGGGAAATTTTTACGAAACTATGCTGAATTCTGGCATGGGCCGAAAAGTATTAGGTAGTGTTGGCTTACCAACACCAATCGAACTAAATCGTTATAGCGCGAGCCAAACTACCTTTTTAGAAGGTAATGTTTTAGTCGGTACAGCAAAAAATGGCGAATTAATTTCTGACATCGTGCGTAACTTAGGCGACTCTGATGCAAAAATTTTCTTCCCATCCGCAGCACTAACCGCTAGCGAAATCGTTAAAGCGGGGAGTGATCACTCTGTAAAAGTGACTCAAGTTGAATGTGCTAAAGGCATGAAAGAAAAATTCAACGTAGTTATCTTTGATGCTTCTGGTATTGAAGATGGCGAAGGCTTAACACAGCTATATACTTTCTTTAACCCTATCATGCGCAGCCTAACGTCTAATGCTCGCGTTATCGTATTGGGTCGCCCGCACATGAAAGCCGCCAATGGCGAAAAAGCGGCGGCAATGCGTGCGTTAGAAGGTTTTACACGTTCGGTTTCTAAAGAGATCGGTAAAAAGAGCTCTACTTCTCAGGTTGCTTACATTGAAGAAGGCGCAGAGAAGCAAATGGATTCTACTATCCGTTTCTTAGCATCGGCTAAATCGGCTTATGTTGCTGGTCAAGTCATTCACGTGCGTAAAAGTGAAGAAGTTCAATACCCTGATTGGCACAAGCCATTAGCAGGCAAAGTAGCGCTTGTAACGGGTGCTTCCCGTGGTATTGGTGAGTCAATCGCTCGCACACTTTCTCGTGATGGCGCTACCGTACTGGGCTTAGACATTCCACCAGCAGAAGCTGACTTGCACAAAGTCATGTCTGAAATTGGCGGTGAATCGTTATTGGCTGATATTTCTTCTAAAGAGGCCCCTGCTCAAATTGCCGCTAAATTAAAAGAAATGGGCGGAGCAGACATTGTTGTTCATAACGCCGGTATCACTCGTGATAAAACCCTAGCCAACATGCCTCAGCATTGGTGGGATATGACGATTGCGATTAACTTGTCAGCCGAAGAGCATATCAATAACGAGCTGTTTGCGACCACTACCATCAATTCTGGCGCGAGCATTATCTGCGTATCGTCTATGAACGGTATTGCCGGTCAAATGGGCCAGACTAACTATGCAGCGTCTAAAGCAGGCGTTATCGGCTATGTTCAGTACATGGCTGATGAGTTAGCAGAAAAGAACATCACCATTAACGCGGTGGCTCCTGGTTTCATCGAAACTGCGATGACCGATGCGATTCCGTTCATGACCCGTGAAGTTGGCCGTCGTTTAAACTCGCTATCTCAAGGTGGTAAGCCTGTCGATGTAGCGGAAACAATTGCTTTCTTTGCTAATCCAGCATCAAGCGGCGTGACCGGTAATGTTGTGCGTGTTTGTGGGCAGTCATTAGTCGGGGCTTAATCGTATTAGTAGGACTTAGGCACAGTAAAACTGCTATTAAAAGTGCCATCAAAGATTCTATTAAAAGTACAATCAAAGGCTCAATGGATAACTCCATTGGGCCTTTTTTTATGCATTCTTCGTAATTCCAGCAAGCTATGAAATCTGAACTAGACTATAAGGTAACTTACACAGTTTATTCAGAGTTTTGGTATGAACCCGAGCACCTTAAAATTGTATTTTTCCGTCCCACTAGCTTTTTTACTGCTTACTCTAAGCCGCTTTAAGTTATAGCCAAACACTGCGGGTCGGCACAACATTATGGCCGGGCTACGAGCCGCTATATCTAGCCGAAGAGATCAATGCTTATAAGAGTGATATCCGACTGATAAATTACCCTTCGACCAGCGAAGTGCTGCGCGCATTCAAAAATCATACTTTGGAAGCCGCAGCGCTTACCCTCGATGAAGTTATTCTATTATCTGAGTCAGGTACTGCTATCGATATTATATTGATTCTGGATATATCGGAAGGAGCCGATGTCATTATGGGTCGCCCTGAGTTGGTTAATATGCAGGGATTGATCGGGGCTAAAGTTGCTGTAGAAAGTACTGCTGTGGGTGCCTATACATTAAGTCGGGCACTTGAAATGCACAATATTGACATTCAAGATATCTCTCTCGTTAACGCAGTACTAAGCAGTCATAAGGAATCCTATACAAAAAAATTGGCTGATGCCGTCGTCACATTTGAACCGGTGAGAACACAATTATTGAATCTGGGAGCCATTGAACTGTTTAGCTCAAAAGAAATTCCCGGCGAAATTCTAGATGTATTAGTCGTTCATAAAAATACTATCAATACTCACAAAGAGCAGCTCTATGACATTGCGAAAGGCTGGTTTAAAGGACTTCAGCAGATAAAAAAATCTCCAAATGCATCTTATAGATTCATCGCATCTCACTTAAAACTAACCGAAAAAGAAGTGAAAGACAGCTATTTAGGACTATCCCTTCCCTCTTTAAGTGAGAACAAAAAGCTAATGACCGGCAGCCCTGCTCCACTCAGTCTAACATTAGAGCGTTTAACGCAACATATGATTGATACCAACCTTCTAGATTCAGGTGATACAAAAAAAGCCACCATTAATACTATGTTTTTACCTTAGAACGCTCATGCCTCTAAGAATATTAATTCCGCTACTGCTGCTCGTATTTTCACTATTGGTTACCTCAATAGGTTACATCGCTATCCGTGCTGATTTAACGGAGGCCATCGAGCGTCAGGCGTTAAACTACATGAATATTGAATTAAATAAATTTCAATCATTATATGAACCGCTTTTAGCCAAAAAGGATTTAAAAGCGATTCTATCGCTACATGCCTCTAAAGCTTCTGAACTGGATAATACGGGGATGATTGTTGTGGCAGAAGACGGAATAGTAGCAGCCTCTAACAATCAACAAGATCTGCAGCGCTCTTGGAAAAAAACCCGCCAACAGTTAGATCCAGATTTGATTAATAAAACAATTAATTCAACGCAGCGACATACAAAATTCTCTAACGATCGAGAAAAGCTAAATGGATATATTGATCTTTGTGTAAGAGATTTATCAAAAGGGCTTAGAGCCTATTCATGCGGTTTTTTATGGGTCTTCCCCTATTCAAGTGGATCATTAGTATTTTCCCTCTCAAGTTAGTATCCTAAGCAACTTTATTTAGCTAAGTTTATTGCCATGGATGAACTCTCTCTTTACGAACATATTCTATCTATTTCTGCTCCTTGGTTTGTTGAGCATATTGATCTTGATAAGCCAACGAATACAGTTCACGTTTATGTTCAATATGATTTTGATATATTACTAGAATGCCCTTGCTGTTCTCGCCAAGCTACCCGCTATGACTCACGTAAACGCAGCTGGCGTCATTTAGATACATGTCAGCTTCAAACAATTGTTCATTGTGATGTTCCTAGATCTGATTGCCCTGAGCATGGCGCATTATTGGTTGAAGTTCCTTGGGCTGAAAAAGGTGGTCGCTATACACTTATGTTTGAAGCTCTGATCATAGATTGGCTTAAGGAAGCCAGCATAAATGCGGTTAGCAGAAGGCTCTCTGTTAGCTGGAATGCAATTGATGGCATTATGCAGCGAGCAGTAAAAAGAGGCCTAGAACGACGCTCTGATATGGATACCTCTCATCTTGCTGTTGATGAGGTGAATCGAAAGAAAGGCCATAAATACATGACCATTATTTCAAATGATCAAGGTTATGTTTTAGATGTTCAAGAAGGAAAAGGAAAAGAAGGTTTATCACTTTATTTTAAGGGATTATCGCTATTAACTCGTACGAATATAAAGACGATTAGCATGGATCTGAGCCCTGCCTTCAGGGCTGTAGCTCTTGAGTACATTCCAGATGCGAAGAATAAAATCTGTTTCGATAAATTTCATATTGCACAAGATCTGAATAAAGCCGTGGATGCAGTAAGAAAAAACGAGATTAAGAATATTGATAATAAATGGCGTCAGCCTTTGCACCTATCTCGATTTGCATGGCTAAGGAATGAGAAAACACTGACGGTAAAGCATGAAGAAAAAATTAATAGTTTATTAACAGTTGCAGTGAAGACTGCAAGAGCCTGGGCCATTCGCCAATATGCAATGTCACTTTGGAATTATAAATATGCAAAGTCTGCGATGAAAGCTTGGGCTAAATGGTATAGCTGGGCAATTAGAAGTCGCTTAACTCCAATAGTGGCGATGGCCAAGTTAATCAAGAGGCATTTATGGGGAATTATTAATGCGATAATTTATAATAAAACTAATGGAGGCGCTGAAAGTATTAATGCAAAAATTAAAACATTGAAAGTCAGGGCAAAAGGTTTTAGATCAGTAGAGCGTTTTAAAACAGCTATATTATTTCACCTAGGAGGACTGGATCTAAAACCGCACCCACTCTAACTGGGGAAGACCCTTTTTTATACTATCAACTTGATGTCGAGTCGAGACAAAGCAGCGCTCGAACTTGGCTAATCAAACAGTCTTTATATATTGCGATTGGTACTGGCATAGTAGCGCTATTATTAATGCTCATCATTCATTTTAAAGTTACTGATAGAGTATTAAAAGTCCAAACCGTATTAGACAAATGGTCAAACGGTGATCGAAATGCAATAATTGAACTTAAAGGCAATGACGAACTTAATCATATTGCGACTATGATTAACCATTTAGTAAGTCGATTTTCTGAAGATGAAAAAGCATTAATTTTTAATAAACAAGTCAATGATGCAATCATTCAAAGTGCTAATTACAGCATCATAACAACCGACAAAAATGGGATAATTAACAGCTTTAATACGAGTGCTGAAAGACTTTTAGCTATTCCAAAGAAGAGCTTATCAATAAAGAATCTCCCGGAATCATCCACGATATTTCAGAGATCATTTCTCACAATAAAAAATTATCTGTTGAGTTAGGTAAAGAAGTTAAGATCGGATTTGAAACATTAACGGCTAAATCTCGAACAGGCGAAATAGACGAAAATAACTGGACCTACATTCATAAGGATGGCAGCCGCATTCCCGTACGATTATCGGTCACCGCGCTCTATGATCCTCAAGATAAAATTTATGGTTTCTTGGGTATTGCCCATGACATATCAGAGCAATTAAAAACAGAAGAGCAACTTGAAAAGCTCGCCTACTTCGATCCTCTTACTAAGTTGCCAAACCGCATGCTATACAGCGACCGCTTAGAGCAAGCTATTGTATTTGCAAGTCGTAACAAATCTAAGTTTTCTGTGTTCTTTATTGATTTAGATAAGTTTAAATTTGTGAACGATAATTATGGCCATGAAGTGGGTGATAAATTATTAATTAAAGTGGCTAATATTCTCACGCGCTGCGTGCGCAAATCCGATACCGTTGCCCGGTTGGGAGGGGATGAGTTCACAGTTATTTTACCTAATATAAATAGCCCTTATGATCGAAACTCTGTCAGTCTTATTGCTGAAAAACTCATCAATCAACTGAGCCAAGATTTCGTCATCGACGATCATTTAGTGCAGATAGGTGCAAGTATTGGCGTCGCTGTTTACCCAGAACATGGCACGGATGTCTCGAACTTAAACAAACATGCGGATATCGCCATGTATAAGGCTAAAGATCAAGGTCGTGGGCAGCATGCCTTTTACGATCTTCTTACAGGTTACTCATTACCAGGAACAGACTTAAAAACATAAGTTATTTTTGCTATGATTGCCGCAATATTTTTCAACAGAGCTGCTGCAGCAAAATAACCCACATGGCTAAAAATAAGCGCGACATACCTAATTATCAACTCCCAATTATTGAAACGCACTTTCACTTAGATTATCTAAAAGAAGGCTCAACGGAAGAAATTCTAGATAAAGCCCGTCAAATCGGTGTTGAGCGCTTTTTAACCATCGCTGTTTCTCCTGATAATCTAGAAAAAGTCATTGCCTTAACCGAACAGCACGACGACGTATACGGCACCTTAGGCATTCATCCTCACGATGCCGAGCTCTATAACGATGAAGTCGAAGCCATTATTCGTAAAAATCTAGCGCCCGAGAATCGTAGTCCTAAATTTAGAGCCGTCGGAGAAATAGGTCTAGATTATTTTTACGATAACGCCGATCGCAAGATTCAACGTGATGTGTTTGAGCGCCAACTGCAAATCGCCGTTGATTATGAGCTACCCGTAGTGATTCATACCCGTGAAGCCGATGAAGATACTCAGGCGATTTTATCCAACTTTGCCCCTCTGATGAAAAACAAAGGCGTGATTCATAGCTTTACCTCGGGCATCGAACTCGCACGCTTCTGTGTGGGCCAAGGCTTCAATTTAGGCATCAATGGTATCGTAACCTTCAATAAGGCCGACAACGTTCGCGAGGTGGTTGCTGATACCCCAATAGAGCAGCTTCTATTAGAAACCGATGCGCCTTTCTTGACCCCAGTACCCTACCGCGGCAAAGAAAACGCCCCGTGCTATTTACCCTTTATTGCAGAAAAAATAGCCGAAGTTAAAGGCATGACGGTCGAAGACGTTTTAACCCAATGTTATAAAAATTCGGTGAATACCTTTTTTAGCTAAGCACTTATAGCTTTCATTTAAAATCTAGCGCCTATCACTAGCGGATCATGATCCGAAGAACGATAGGCATCGGGTACCGCATACCGACCATCGTATTTTAATAATGAATCTTCAACAGAGTTAATCTGCCAGCTATCAATGCTACGAATAAAAGGCAGCATCGCTTTATTCGCTAAAGCATGATCAAGATTACCGAGATACCCCTGATAACTGTAAGAAAAAAATTGGGGCGTGCTACCCTCATGCGATTTATCCACAATATTCAAATTATGAAATCCTGCCTTCGCTAAGAGTAAGAGTGGGTCTTCTTGGCTATAGCTATTTAAGTCGCCCAGCACCAAAACAGGGCTATTATCAGGCACTGCATTATCGATAAATTTAACCAGCGCTGACGCGGCTTGCACGCGCTGTAAATTGCAATTCCCCAGCAGAAGGTCTTTCTTTTCTTCTCGGCAAGGCCGCCCTTTCGACTTAAAGTGATTGACCACTACGGTAAACTGTTGCGGTGAGTCTGAACGTTTTATTTTAAAACTCTGCAAGACACTGGGGCGATGGTAACCATCATTAAATACTGCCTTCGAGTCTTGCTGCATATTGTTATCTAACAGAAAAGCTTTAACTGAAGAGACTGAATCCAGTACTCTGGCTGCGCCAATAGGCTCGATAGCATGATGGCGATATAACAGCCCAACACTGATTGCCCCTCGACCTAACTGCTCGCGGTTTGGCCTAATGTAACGATATTGCTGAGCAAGCGGGAATCGTTGATTTAAGGCTTGGGTTAATGCCGAAATGGCAGAGTGCTTGCCGTAACCATCATTTTCTAATTCCATCAGTGCGATAACATCCGCATCAATCGTTGCGAGTGCTGCGACTAATTTATCTGTCTGCATCAAGAACTGCTGATACGTTTTAGCGCCTCTTGCCGTCGGAAATCCCACATCTCTTTTTTTGAATGAGCGAGGATTGCCATTAAAGTAGTTTTCTGCATTCATACTGGCAAAAATCACATTCGCATCGCTCGATACTTTCGGATGCTTTGGCCTCGCCTGCATGCGAATACTGATATCACTCAGCGATTCTGGTATTAAGATATAGTGCTGACCATAGCTGTGCAATAAAGCGGTTAATGGCCCAATACTATCGCCAATTCGCAAAGGATTGTGCGCAGAAAATCCGTGCTGATTAGGGAAGGGAATAAATGCCGGCGAACGCTGAGATAAGCCATCATCGACCAATAAATAATCTAATGTTTTATTAGGATGCTGCGCTTCTTTTGACGGCTCTATTTTTGACCGCTCTATTTTTGACTGCCCTTTTTTCGACAGCAGTGCAGATCGTAATGCATCAGCGCGGTGAATTTCAGTAGGCTGAATATGCAATTGTGAAGAGATCGCAAATTGGCCATAGTTACCCAACCCATAGCCCGCGCCATACAAATCGCTAATTTTCAGGTTCTGGCTCAAACGAACTCGCATGCCTTCTAATGCTTCTAGCTCAGCCAAAGAACTTACCGGTAATCTTAATTCATGGGCTGGCGGTATTTTCACATCATCTGCACATATCCTTAGTGCCTTAACGCGCTTTAGTTCTGTTAAGCCTTGGTACTCATCGACCTGTGCTAATAAACGTATTTTCTGACCCCGTTTAACCTTTGCATTCTTGTGATAGACAAAAATGCCACTCGAGGCCGCTTTGGCTTTATCTCTTTTTTTTGATATTTTTTTTGATATTTTTTTAGACGTTTTCTTATCAGAGTATTTAGCCGCCTGCTGCAGCCAAAAGCCTTGATACTCGTTGCTTTTATCAAGAGTGACTACCCCTTCGGTAACAACCCATTGCCCTTTTAAAGGACTCGGCCAATGGTTGATATACCTTGAGTTTTTACTAGCTGAGTTGTTACTCTCCGAGTGGTTAAAAGCCCCCTGTATTTGCGTAATGTGTTTGAAGTCACGTGCACTAGTATCGCCACACATTCCCATGCGTTTAATCTCAGTCGCATGCAGAGTTAAAGATAGGAAGAAACACACACTAAAAAGAGAAGCCGATAAGGAGCGAGTTAATAACATACAATCACTCCTTATGGTGGTTAAGCTACCGGTTTAATAACGTTAACTATTTAATAATGTTAACTATAGACCAACTAACTAGAGCTCAACTAACTAGAGCTCAACTAACTAAGGCTCAATTAACTAGAGCCCAACCGGATAAATAATTTGATCTTGATAACCCGTAGTCACTTCGATAGTGCCCGAGAATAAATCATCCAATTCATTATCACCAGAATCAACAATCAAGGGCCTACCTTCTAGCGCACTCACCTTGGCTTTGGTAGAGATAACCTTCAGGTTTTTCTTACCCAGCTTTTTTAGTACCGCAGCACTTAATTGCTGGTTGCCGCGCCCTATAATATGGCCTTGGCCACCAATAATACTAATAACCGCCTTACAAGGATATTGCTCAAGATATTCTAAGATTTCAGTTTCACTGACATCATTTTTTAACAGCTGATGGTTAAGCACGGCATCAATACCGAGTAAGGTATTATCTAAGCCTAGCTCATCCATAATGGCCAAGGTGGTTTTTCCTGAACCAATCAAATAGAGCACATCATCTTCCATGCCTTGCACGACATCAGCGGCAATATCCTCAAGAACCAGCTCTTCTACCTCTACCCCACCTTGCTTAACACTTTGCACAAACTGGCCTGCCTGAGGCACACGCATTTCGCCATAAAGCTTGGCTCGAACGATATTATTGCGAAAAGCTTCTTCATCAATATCTCTCACATCATGGGCTTTCACATCAATCAACTGGCCACTGGCTAACTGCGAGATGACTTCTCCTGCAGCTTTGGGGGTAACGGCATAAACCGCCGAATGGATTTTAACACCCGCAGGAATGCCTAAAACAGGAATTCTATCGGCAACGACACTGCAGATATCTCGGGCGGTACCATCACCACCGGCGAATAAAATGATATCGACTTTTTGATCGAGCAACTGCTGGGCGGCATTACACGTATCTTGTGCGCTAGTATGCTCAACCGAGAGGTTGTCGAGCACCTGATAAGAAAAACCCATTTCGGCAACTAGCGTTTCTCCCATTGTTTGTGGGCAAGTAATAATTTTTATCTGATCTTGAATAGGCAATAAAACCTGCAACGCGAGCTTGGCACGCTCACTGGATTTACAACGCGCACCTCGAGAAAATGCTTCTTTAACGATATCGGCACCATCACTGCCTTTAAGGCCGACACTGCCGCCAATACCTGCTAATGGATTAATAATAAGCCCTAGTGTTAGCAATTTTTTCTCCTAAACCGTTCATCTAAACCAATAGTACTGCTACAAAGTTTATAGCCAATCCGTGATTTTAATACCGATACCAATACGTTCTTGATACTGGTCATAATCAATTAAACTTTCCCCATAGCCATTAAAGTACTGAATAAAGCCTTTAACATTCCCAGGCAAAGGGTACGTCCAATCTAATTCAATCGAACCAACGTTATTATTAATATCTAAGTTGTTGCGTATGGTTGCAGAAATACTATGATCACCGGACTTACGCAGATAAAAAATATCACCGTAGCCTAAGTGCTTATGAATATCGGGATTATCATCGCCGATCGAATCCATTTTGTCTGACTTTGATTCTTCTGGAATACGGTACCAAGCACGTACATACAATAATTTGTTAGGCCATACCTTAGTCGCGCCTAATATAATTCTATTCCAGCTGCGAGAGAGACTGCCAACCTGGCCATTTGATTGGTGGTTAAAAGATAAGGTCCAAAAATCAGCCCAATCTTGAAATGCTTTGAACCCTAAGATGATTTCAGGCTCATGATTAGTTTCACGAAAAATAGCCGACACACTATCATTGTAGGCTTGCCAGTATGACTTATTGGTATACGCCACAGACAGCGTACTGAATTTTCCTAATATATTATCCGCGACAATGTATTTAACACTTAACTGAAAAACAAACTCAGTATGGTCAAACCCAGGCTTCTGCTGGGCTTCTCCATTCTCAACTCTAACGGCATTATAAAAGTTCTCTTGCTCTTCTTGATTGGTCTTAGTTTGATGGGTTAGAGGCATAAAGTAATTAGGCTTATGCGGTAATAAAACATAAGGGTTACGCGAAGCTAGCCGCTCGGTTCGTAATTTTTCGACCAAGCCTGGATATCGATACATAAAGTCGGAAAATTCCTCATCAGCAATCACCTCGACTTTACGGGTTTTCGTCTTTAACGGCTCAACTTCAACAATATCTTCGATTTCAGTGACGACGTCATCGACCAACTCAGAAAGCATCTCTACCGTACTTTCTTCTTCCACGACTTCCTCCATGACCTCTGCAACCACTACATCATTAGCGATCGTGGTTTCAGCGTAAGAATGAGGTAAGGGAATCAGCATAAAGCTGAGTAAAATGAGATGTGCTTTAACGATATTCACTCAAAGACCTTTGGACTGTATTATTTTATAAAATTATTAGATGATATCTGCTATAAGTATAACGATTATCCATGACAGAATAATTATTTTTTAATGATGCCGTATTATCTAGTTGGTCTAGGCAGTAATTTAGAGCCCGAGTTTAATATCACTAAGGCGTATCAGGAAATGACCCTGCTGGTGAATATACTTGATCATTCGCCGGTATTAATAAATCCCCCGTGCGGCACCTCATTTCAATTCACCTTCCACAACCAAATCTTACTGATACAAAGTGAGCACTCTTCTGCCCACCTAAAAGCCTTATTTGAGCGCATTGAGATCAGTATGGGACGAGAACCTAAGAGTCCTGAAAGACGACTGAGGGATCGTCCTATCGACATTGATATCCTAGCCCAATCGGATTGTGTGGAAGAGATTTTATCAATATCATTCACCGAAACCTACAACCAAGCAATCATGCATAGTTGGCATCCCAGTTAATTAACGCTAAAAGATTGCTCATAGTGATTCGCATTTGCGCGGCCACCATCCACTTTTAAAATAGCCCCCGTCACTCCTTGAGCGAGCTGTAAATACTCAGCGGCCTGCAAGATAGCGCCATAGCCCAACTCTCGTTTCAGCAAGCTTTGCGACAATACTTTTTCACGATAATCCTCTGAATGCTGTGTTAGAAATTGAATAGGGCCTGGTTGAATGATATTAACTCGAATATTAGGCGCTAATCGCTGCGAATAACTTAAGCATAAATTTTGTAAAGCCGACTTCGCAGCGCAATAACTGGCAAATCTTTGGTTAGGTTTATCAACATAAATATCGGTAATAGCCACAATGCTTGCACTTTTGGCATAGCGCGGTATTAATCCCATCGTTATAGCGTCCACCGACATGACATGCACAGCCATCATCTCTTGCTGTAATTTCCAATGCTCTTGCAGACTTGCTAACGGATCGTCAGCGACAAAATACGAGGCATTATGAATGACGGCATCAATTGTTAGATTCAGTGCGCTGATATTAGCCACTAATACTTCAACATCAGAAGCCGATGATAAGTCTGCTTGTAGAGCAACATAACGCTCCTTTTGCTGCCAATGCTCTCGATCAGACTCAGGCATTTCATTGGCAGTATTATAATGAGCAATAACCCGCCAGCCCGATGCCAAATAATGCTCCGTCAGAAATAACCCTAAGCGTTTTCCTGCCCCCGTAATTAAAATCGTAGAACAATCTGATCGTTGAACATGTTCTGTCATCGCTTAATTCCTGCAGCCTTAATTGATAGATTTTTAGGCAATAAATACTCGTTATACACAGTGTTTTGATGTAATCTACGCGAATTAATGCTCCCTATTTTTGAAGAAAAATCTCCTACCCTAATATAGGCCATCTCAATGCATCGTACCATGTTCGATACTCCCATTCTTAAATCAGTTCTACGCGGATTATCGATACTTATACTTAAAATATTAGGCTGGAAAACCGAAGGGGAAATTCCTAAAAACCTAAAAAAATGCGTCATGATCGCAGCACCTCATACCAGTAATTGGGATTTACCTTTTACATTAATGACCGCGTTCGCTTTAGATGCAAAAGTTTACTGGATGGGTAAGGAACAAATTTTTAAACCGCCGTTTCGTCGCATTATGATGTGGACCGGTGGCATTCCGGTTAATCGCTCAACGTCGACCAATATGGTGCAAGCGTCAATCGATGCTATTAAAGAAAATGATCAGCTGTTTTTAATTGTGCCGCCAGAAGGAACTCGTAGCAAAGTGACGTACTGGAAAACAGGGTTTTACCATATTGCTCAAGGCGCAGGCGTACCTATATTGATGGGGTTTTTAGATTTCAAACGTAAAACGAGTGGCATTGCAGGAACGTATACCACCACTGGAGACTTAGAAGTCGATATGAACCATATCAAATCAATCTACGCGCCAATTTCGGGTAAGAGGTCTGATCAGTACAATTCCCAGTAGTTGCTCAAGCCAATAGCGACTCACTATCTCAACTAGTCTCACCATCACTTGCCATAACAATTCGTACTAGTGGCTTCTAGAGCCAAGCTGACTGGTACGAACAGCGCACTGCACTGAACAACTAAACCGAGCTAACTAGAATACTTAACATAAAGATTCACTTTATTTTAGGCAAAAAAAAAGGCCAGCACTTAGGCTGACCATTTTTTAGAATTCTTGGCATTTAATCGATGTAGATTAAATGGTTGCGGGGGCCGGATTCGAACCAACGACCTTCGGGTTATGAGCCCGACG